>OBLT010000053.1_pt1 | contig 90018 bp, 75 predicted proteins | sample 1518721 | NCBI WGS metagenome assembly OBLT01 (sample SAMEA3539307, study PRJEB22396) | soil metagenome | biome: tundra; feature: field; material: soil | place: USA | collected 2010-05 | depth 0.15 m | reverse complement strand
CCTGTCTCATAGGGTGACATTTTCACGTAGCCGTTAAGGGGTGACATAATTATGGAGCTAAGACACCTATCCCCCCGCCATATTGCGAGCTTTTCTCCCCCTAGCTATACTGAGCGCTGAACTAGAACTAAGTCGTAGCGCGCTCAGTATTCGATTCGTTTTCGTGTGTCTATGCGTGACAATCGCACTCATTGTTCTCGCAAGTACGTTTCTCCCAGTGTCATGGGTTCTCGCTTCTGCAGCAGGCTTTCGGTCAGATTATTTAGCCGGTGGTTCTTCCCGAGGAGATCACAAATGCGGAATTGCTTTCGCCTAATTTCAAAAAATCTAATCTTCAGCCTCCGCCTATTGCTTCTCGGTTCTCTGGCATTACTCGGACTCCCGGGCTCACTCACCGCCCAATCAAGCTCGGCAGCAGATCCCCTCCACATGCTGAATTCTTCGGTCGAATCTCTAGTCAAGAAAATATCGCCCAGCGTCGTTCAAATCGCCGTCACAGGTTACGGAACCATCGAGGAACCTTCTCGCGGAAGCGCCGACATCACCGTCGGCCGCCAGCGCGTCATTGGCTCCGGCTTCGTCATTGATTCTGCGGGCTACATCATTACAAACGCGCACGTCGTGAACGGTGCGGAACATATTCAAGTGATCCTCCCCGCGACGCCGGGCAACAGCACTCCGAGCAGTTCGCTTGCGTATCGAGGTAATGTTCTCCCGGCCCACGTTGTGGGGACGGCTCCCGATATCGATCTCGCCGTCATAAAGGTTGACGGCCCCTCCAAGCTTGTCGCTCTCCCGCTGGCGCATTATTCCGAGCTTCTTCAGGGACAACTCGTGTTCGCGTTCGGCAGTCCGCAGGGCCTTCCCAACTCCGTAACAATGGGCATCGTCAGCGCTACCGCCCGCCAGACAAATCCTGATTCGCCGATGGCCTACATTCAAACCGACGCGCCGATCAATCCCGGAAATTCCGGTGGGCCGCTTGTTAATGTGGATGGAGAAGTCATTGGTGTGAACACTTTCATGCTCACGCAATCAGGCGGCAACGAAGGTCTCGGCTTCGCCATTCCCAGCGCCATGGTAAAACTGGCGTTCCAGCAGATCCAGCAGTTCGGACACGTCCATCGCGGAGAGATCGGTATCGGGGTTCAATCCATCTCGCCTCAACTCGCCAGCGCGCTGAAGCTGTCTCAGAACTCAGGCGTCATTATCTCGGACGTTTTTCCCGGTAGCTCTGCGTTGGCAGCAGGTGTCAAAATCCAGGATATCGTCTTAAGTGTTGACGGCAAGCCGGTCACCAGCGTTCCTTACTTCGGATTCCAGATGATGACTCATGGCCCGGGAGACAGCGTTCACCTCGAGATTCTGCGCGGGTCGGTTGGTCTGGTCTTCGATATTCCCGTGAAGCAGAGCCCCCACCAAATTGATCAGCTTGCCTCACTCGCCGATCCGGAGAAAAGTCTGGTACGTCCGCTCGGCATTCTCGGCATCGAGATCGATTCCAAACTCGCATCCGAATTACCCGAACTTCGTGATCCCTTTGGCATCCTGGTAACGGCTCGCGCCGCGGGTTCCACAGCCGATCTGCCTCTGGTAACAGGAGACGTAATCAGAACGCTCAACGGCGTGCCGATGAAAACGCTCGACCAGCTCCGCACCGCGCTCAAAGCAGTTCAGCCCGGCGTCCCCGCCGCATTTCAAATTCAACGGGACGGTGGCCTGCTGTACGTTACGTTTACTCTCGATGGGTTTTGAAGCGCCTGAGATCGAAGCCGCAATGAGCAAGATACTGAACAAATTGCGCGGCGGTGACTGCCGCTCCATTGGCCGATCAGACGAGGTTGCACAGGAAATCTCGCGCAGTCCGAAGCTCTTCGCACAAGCCTTCGCCGAAATCCTCTAGCCCGATCCCGTTACCCGCATGCGCGCCGCGGACGCCATCGCGAAAGCCTCATTACTTCACCCGCAACTCCTCGAACCGTACAAGCGCACCATTCTGAAAAAGGTAGCCGCCATCCAGCAGCAGGAAGTCCGATGGCACGTCGCCCAAATACTCCCGCGCCTGCAAATGACTCCAAAAGAGCGCGACCACGCCGTCTCAATTCTATTCGACTATCTGGAGGACAAAAGCAGCATCGTAAAAACCTTCGCCATGCAAGCTCTCGCCGATCTCGCACAAGACGATTCCCGCCTGCGAAAACGCATCGTGCCAATCCTGGAATTCCTCACCGCCTCTGGCACCCAGCCATGCGTGCACGAGGCCGCAAACTCCTGCCAATTCTCGAATGCTAGCTTCGGAAAGCCGAGCGCCCACAAAATCCAAACTTTCGGATGGTACTAACGCCCCATTGTGCCCGGCACACCAAAACGGCAAAGTAGGTTTACGAGGAACCATACAACTTGCTCAGCATGATCATACTGGCGGCATCAATCGTAGGCGGGGCGCAATTCTTCCTCGACTACTGGCGCGCGATGATCGCGAGCATGGCTGCTCAGCCGCTATCCGACAAGTTCTTCGTCGCTGCCGACCTCAAGCGCGCTGCGGTTCAGGCCGAAGATTTTGCCCGTCTCCTCAGCCTCCACCGTCTTATGCCTGACATGAAAACACTCCCGAACTCCGCACGACGCTTGAGCGTTTATTATTCTGCGATGAAAATGCTTCGCAGCCTGCCCGGAATCGGCGGCTGGGCGCAGAATGAAATGTCCATCTGCACGAGCTGCCTCGCGGTGGTCGTGGATCAACGGCTCTTGCTCAACCTTGCGTCTGCCGCTGAATCCCGCTCGTACTAACGTTCTCTTCCCTTTTTCACGCCTTTTGCTGACGCCGCCCGCCGTCAATGTTAGACTCCACCGTTTGAACTCCACTGCGCCAATACGTCACGAACTTCGTCCCGACGACCATTATGACGAGCAGCCTCGCAGCCGTCCGCGCGTTTCCAAGTGGTTTCTCGCTGTCCTGGTTCTAGTCAGTTACGCCGGATACTTCAGCGGACAGGGCGCGCTCGGTCTGGTCGGTCCCGACGAGCCGCGCTACGTTTCCATCGCTCGTGCCATGGAACGCACCGGCGACTGGGTCACTCCCCGTCTGAACGGCGCGCCCTGGTTTGAAAAGCCCGCGCTCTACTATTGGGCAGCCGCCGCGTCCTTCAAACTTTTCGGCGAAAATGATTTCACCGCGCGCTTTCCTTCGGCGCTCGCGGCCATGCTCGCCGCCGCGGCAATTGCATGGATGGCCTGGCGCTTTTACGGCGGCACAACAAGTCTGCTCGCGCTGCTCATGTTCCCCACGAGCGTGGCCACTTTCGTATTCGCGCGCGCCGCAACTCCTGACATGCTTTTCACCGGCACCCTAGCGGCCGTGATGGCCTGCGGCGCTGCGCTCATTTTTGAAGAAAGTCCAGGTTTCTGGTCTCGCGCAGGATTCGGATTTTTTCTAGGCGCCGCCACTCTCGCCAAAGGCCCGGCAGCCGTCTTGCTAGCCGGAGGCAGCGTCCTGGTCTGGGCGGCGTTCTCTCGAAAATGGACGCGCTCTTTCCGCCTCGCGCATCCACTATCCATTTTATTTTTCCTGCTCACATCCGTGCCGTGGTACTTCCTCTGCGCGCGTCGAAATCCAGATTTCCTAAATGTGTTTATCTTCCAGCACAATTTCGAGCGCTTCCTCACGCCCGTTTTTCACCACGTAAAACCGTGGTGGTTTTTCCCACCCATTCTCGTCCTCTGGATTTTGCCGTGGAGCGCTTTACTTTTCGCGCTCGGCCTGCGCGCCGCCGCAATAAAAGAATGGCGCGACCGATTCGCGCGCCCCGGATTTTATTTCGCCTGCTGGACCATCTTCATCGTGATTTTCTTCAGCGCATCAAAATCAAAATTGCCCGGTTACATTCTGCCCGCGGTGCCCCCGTTGGTACTTTTGCTTGCAGCCGCCGCAAGCCGTATCCGCTGCATACGCGACGATCGAGCACGCGGCGTCACCATGGGCCTCGGCGCAACGTGGCTCGCCCTCGTGGTCGGCGCCGGATTCTGGCTCCATCGCCAGTTGCCCACATCGCCCTTCGCTCAGCCGCAAAGCATCTGGTATTTCCTTGCCGCCGCGGCAGCAGGCGGCGCAATTATTGCCGCTCTCGGTTCTGCGCGCCGCATAGCGGCAGCCCTGCTGACGAACGCCGCGTTGATCGCATGCCTGCTCATGGCGGCAAATTGGTTTGTTGTGCCGCGCATCGACCCCTCAGTTTCTTCGCGCGCCACCGCGAGAGCATTTCTCGCAGCCGAATCCGCCGGCGGAGTCACCAACGCCGAAAAAATTCCCGCCGGCTCACTCGGCTCATATCAATTGGATCGCCCTTGGCAATACGGGCTGGAATATTATCTCGGCCATCCAATTCCTGAATGGACTCCCGAATCCGGCGGCTCGTTCTGGCTTTTCACCAACGATCCCGGCTGCCGCGACATCCGCCGCCGCGGCATGGAATGCATTCCCGTCCAACAAACCGCTCCCGCCGCATGGCTAGTGCGTATTCAACCTGCACCACCGCGTCGCACCGCTTCACCCTAATTTTTCTGCACCGCAGTTCTGCCACGCGCTGCCTGTCGCACAAATTTACTTGTAGTTCGCCTAACGGCTCGCTTTGCGGGTCGCATAGCTTTGTGAGTCGCGGCTTCGGCCGCGACATTAGGATGCCTAGAAGAATTGGGCTTTGGCCCCTGAAGCATTTACCACCAGAAGAATCCGTGCACTCACTTCCCCGTCGACGGATTCGCCGGCAAGTTCAGCAGCAGAAAACTCATTATCCGATTCTCGTACGACCGCTTCGCATCGTCCGGCATCCCCGCATAATTCCCCTGCGACAACACAGCCTCCTGCTTCGGCTCTGGAGCGCGCAGAAAAAGCGCGTGCGTCGATACCGCCAGCGCGGAGTCGTCTGGCGATTCCAAAAACAATTTGTAAACTCCTGCCGTGTGCGCCAGTCCCGCCGAATCAGGAGGTACCTCGCGGTCCTCGCGATGCTCGAGATCAAACGCGTACGTGGTCATACGTTGCAACAGCGGCAAACGCGAGAGCCCGGACCGCGTAACCTGCAGCCGCAGAAAATCCGTCGGCCGGTCGTACACGGACTCCAGAATCAGCGCGCGAACCGCCGGAGTTTTTTCCGCCACCGCCAGCGCCGCGTAGGCGCCCAGATTCGTTCCCCACAACGCGAAGCTGTCCTTATTCACGTCATCTCGTTGCGCCAGCCCATCCAGCGCTGCTTTCAGCTCGCGCGTTTCCTGGAATCCCATCGTCGTGTAGCCCTTGTTCGTCCCGTGCCCCGCAAAATCAAAAATGAAAACGTTGTACTGCCGGTCTTGAATCGAAGTCGCCAGCGTCAACAATTCTAACCGGCTCGATCCGTATCCGTGGCATAGCACGACCGTGGGCGCGCCTCGAAGTCCGGGGAAAAACCAGCCTGTGCGCTGTACTCCCCCCGGAACTGTGAACGCGAATTCCTCAGGGCGCCCCGGAAAATCCGTCAAATTCAAGTCCATCTGCGAACGCGTTGGCGAAAGTATGCGGTAAAGCAGAAATATCGAAACGGTGGTGGATGAAATCAGCGTAAAAAACAGAATCGCAATGACCGCCACGACCAACTTGGAATACCACTTGGTGGGATATCGCAGCTCTGAGGAGATTTCCATGCTGGGTTTGGTCGTAATCGACCCTGGTTTAGTCGTAATCCAAGCAATCAACTCGTAATCCAAGCAATCGACTCGTAGTCGACTGATGACTCTCCGCGCTCATACTTCTGCGTCCTCTTTGTGGACAATCTCTTCGCGAGTCAAAAAATGTTAGCACAGAAGCGCGGCTCCGAATCATCCGCGCCTCAAAGTGATGTTTGAAAGTTACCGCCGCTGTGTCCTCTTTCCGCATCTCGCCGGCCGCGCTCACTCCTTAAGCGGAAGGTCTGCGATCCTCCCGCCTCCATCGGACGCAAAACGCTTCTGCCAACTCGTCCCATACTTTCCCGTCTCCACGGCGTTCGATGTACAATTTATTTCGCCTGGTTCGCCGAAATGCAATTCTCACTCACAACTCGTTCAGTTCTCCTGACCCTTGTAACAGCCCTCGCTTTCGCCCAGGCCGGCCAGCCCGCAAAGAAAAAAATCGTAGTCACTGGTCTCCCCGAAACCACCGTCGATGAATTGAGAAAATCCGCTCCACCAAACGTCCTGATCGTCGCGCCTCCGCAAAATCAAATTAACGCCGAAATTGCCGATGCTGATGCGCTAATCGCCACACAACTCAATCGTGCCGAGCTTCAAGCAGCAAAACAACTGAAGTGGGTCCACATCATGAATTCCGGCGTCGAAGGCATCGCCCCTATTTTCAAAAACACGGACATCACCCTCACCAACCTCAAAGTTGTTCTGGGCCCCGAAGTTGCCGATCACGCGATGGCTCTACTCCTGTCACTCACGCGCGGCCTCTACCAAACTATCCCCACAAAAGGCAAATGGGAAATGCCGCGCAATCTGAATCAGCTAACGGATCTGCATGGTAAGACGGCCGTGATCGTCGGCGTAGGCGGCGTCGGAACGCAAATCGCCGAACGCGCAAATGGATTCGGCATGACCATCATCGGCGTAGACCCGAAGGACGCTACACCTTCGCCGGTCATCAAACAAATGGTCAAACCGAATCAGCTCGATACCGTCCTTCCGCTCGCTGACGTCGTCTTCATCACCGTCCCGGAAACGGAAGCAACCAAAGGGATGATCGGCGCAACTCAGTTCCGAGAAATGAAGCGCGGGGCCTATTTCATTGCCGTCTCACGCGGCACCGTTTATTCGACCGATGGTCTAGTAGAAGTTCTCTCCAATCACCACCTTGCCGGAGCCGGCTTGGACGTTACCGATCCAGAGCCGCTCCCGAGTAATCATCCGCTCTGGAAATTTGAAAATGTCGTCATCACGCCGCATATTGCGGGCGCATCGGATGTCTCCCTGGCCCGAGTAGTTGAAATGTTGAAAGAAAATATCCGCCGATTTGCCGCTGGCGAGCCGCTCCTGAATGTTGTGGATAAAGAAAAGGGTTATTGAACGGAATTACTGAATTTCGCCGCGCTTGCATCAAACCCACGGCGCTTTCCTACGATGTCCGGGTGAATGGGAGAAACAGCAGTTGAGCGAATCCGCCGGCTCAGCAATTCGTCCAGCCAGAAATCCATCGGGCATTGCTCGGATTTGGCGCGCATTGCGTCATCGTAATTACCGCCTGTTCTTCACCGGACAAAGCATTTCGCTCATCGGCACCTGGATGACGCGCATCGCCACCAGTTGGCTCGTTTACAAACTCACCAGGTCGCCTTTGCTTCTCGGCGTCGTCTCCTTCGCGGGACAAATTCCCACTTTTCTCGTCGCTCCGCTCGCAGGCGTATGGGTTGACCGCCTCGATCGTCGTCGCGTCCTGGTTGTCACTCAAAATCTCGCGATGTTGCAATCGCTCGCGCTCGCCATACTCACTCTCACCGGCCATATCAATATTCCTGAACTCATCGGCCTCGGCGCCTTTCAAGGTCTCATTAACGCTTTCGATATGCCCGGTCGCCAGGCTTTTCTCGTCCAGATGGTCGAGGACAAACAGGATCTAGGCAACGCCATCGCGCTGAATTCGTCCATGGTTAATATGGCGCGCCTGCTCGGCCCTTCCCTCGCCGGTGCAGTCATCGCTCTATTCGGCACCGGGTACTGTTTTCTAATAGACGGCCTCAGCTATCTGCCTGTAATTGCTTCCCTCCTGATGATGCGCCTGAAGCCGTGGCTGCTTCCGCACGGCACGGCATCCATGTTTCAGCAACTCAAAGAAGGATGGGAGTACGTTGCCCGATCAACTCCAATCAGAACCATTCTCTTGCTATTCGCAGTGGTTAGTCTAATGGGCTGGCCCTTCACCGTCTTAATGCCGGTCTTCGCCCTGAAAATTCTGAACGGCGGTCCGCACACTTACGGATTCCTGATGGGCGCCGTTGGAATCGGCGCGCTCATCTCCGCATACTCGCTCGCCGTGCGTCCCAGCGTTCGCGGATTAACGAAAATGATTCCCATCTCCTCTGGCCTGTTTGGCGCCGCGTTGATTCTGTTCGGCCTCTCAAAAAATTTCTGGTTTTCGCTAATCGTTTTGTCATTCTGCGGATTCGGCATGATGCAGCAAATGGCCGCCAGCACCACTATCATTCAAACTATCGTCGAAGAAGATAAGCGTGGACGCGTCATGAGTTATTCCACCGTCGCTCTCGTCGGCATGGCGCCCTTTGGAGGGTTACTGGCCGGCACGCTCGCCAATGCCATCGGCGCGCCAAGAACGGTAATGGTTAGCGGCATCTGCTGTCTCGCCGGCGCAATCTGGTTCTTAACGCAAATCAAAGCCGTCCGAAAAGTGATGCGCCCAATCTACGTTAATCTAGGCATCGTCCCGCCCGAAGTTGACGCCGTACTCCAAGACGGCGCCGGCAACTAATTTCCGCGCCGCCCATCTCCCGTAGGCTGGATTGTATACTTCACACAAAGATGTGTTAGAATCCTGCCTGCAATGGGTAAAGGAAAACGTACATATTTGGAGGCTTTGCTGCGTTCTGCGTGGGAGCGGCAGGAGAAGTTACTTGCACGAGGCATCATGCCAAATAGCGATCCTAGAGAAAAAAACCGACTAGGCCCCAAGTTCTTGAATACCTTATCAGCAGACCGGGAGTTCCTCTCGCAATTGTTGGGATTGGGATTGCTTTAATGGCTTTTAGCATCTTCATCCCCGGCGTAGTTTGCTTATATGTGGGTCTCGCTTTATTCGCGGTTGACATGGCTTTTGTAGGAGTTTTTAGAAAATTGCCCATATACATCAAAATTCTATCAGGGATTTTCTACGTGCTGGCTACCATCATTGTGTCTGGGATATGGATTTTTCGTCCGGCACCATTTGAGATTACGGCGGCTTCCAATGTCCCAACGTACGGACTTGGCTCGAAGGTTTACGGGATAGACTGGAAGGCGAGAAGGTGTCGGAAGGGTTCAAAGTAGCGATGAACTGGGGTAATTCTCAGGGAGCGAAGGGACCCAGCTGTTTCGTAATTCCTCTGGCAATGACGGAAGGCAGGGGCGTCTGATAAAAACGCTCGGTAATCTGCAAAACCTGAGACAGGGGATATACAGGAAGGGGAAGACGGAAGCGGTTGGATGGTGTGGAGTAGATGCTGGTGGTATCACCGGATCGAAAGCACATCCCATTGGCTGCGTCCCATAAACCTTCCTGTGAAGCGAGCAGGAGAGCGGAGTGCGGGAAATCTGCATGCTCCGTTCGACGTGGCGGGGGATGGAACCCAGCTACGGTTCGGTTAGTGAGGCACTCTCAGAGGAAACGGAGAGCACCCGATAGACCGGACCTACGGGCATGGCGCCATTCCTCGACCCTACCAGGTGTCGTCTGCCGTGCTCCGCCGCACAGCTCCGGCGCACCTCAACACCGCACTTTCCCTCTATTGAATTTGCATAGGACCCGCGTCCGCCGCAATCACGGGCGGCCACGTTCAAACGGCTTTATCGAACGCGCGCGGAACACCTTGCCTGACTTCACAGCTCAGTCGCAACGCGCGTCCGATAAAGCTCTAACGTTTATCAGGCACTACACGCCGGGTCGCCATTCTGCGGAGGCATCTGCGGGAGAAGGAACCGATCTCAAAACTGTGCGATGAACGGGTCGGCAGGCGGGTGGCAACGAGAAACGGACCGATAGGGAGTCATCGGCCCGTCAAGCTAGCTGAAAGAGCCGCCCCGAAGAGCGGCCCATTGCCGAAGGGAAACGGGATATCCTAAGAACAGAACTTGCGTTTTGCCGTTAGCCCTAGAGCAAGGAGACCGGTGCCCAGCAGGAGCAGGCTCGAAGGTTCAGGGGTCGACGTGGTTTCACTGATAAGCGTAGGAGTCACAAAGATGCCGTCTTCAAACTGGGAGATCGAGTTTCCGGTAAAAGTAAACGCGGTGCGTGTGAAGCTGGTGCCGTTGTAACTAACGTCCCACATTGTACTACCCCCAGTTTCGTCGGTCACAATAGCATCTCCCAACAGGCCCGTGAAGTTGCTTGCGCCAGCGAATTGGACATCATTGGCGTAGTTGGCCACATAAAAGCCCTGCAGAGGGTCAGCTGCGTTGAGATTCAATGGGACAACACTGACCGTCTCCGCGCCGGGAAACTCCCCCACCGTTCCGACGACCGTGATAACCCCGCCCGGGCTGATAAGGCGAAGCGTGCCGCTACTCTCGGAACCGACCAGCAAATCGCCGGCGTAAGTTCCAAATGCGGTGCTGGCAATCCCCATTCCCTCAGTGTCCTCGCCGACAGATGCTAGGAGGCTTACAACGCCAGCGGAGGTAACCATATAAATTTTCCCCGAACTCGTGCTCACCAACATATTGCCGCCAAAGGAGCTTCCGGGGTCAAAAAATATTTGGCGAACGTCCCCGGCGGCGAGTGGCAGCGTCGCGAACAGGCTTTGTGAGCTGCCGTTGGCGCTATAATGAAAGATATTAGTGTTGGCTTGCGAGCCCGCATAGATGTCGCCAACAGCGAAGCCAGCCTGGCCAAGTGAGGCGCCTTCAACGACCTCACCAACTGCACCCGAGGCTTGCACGCCAGCTGAGGTTCCGGTACCGAGTGGGGTTCCGAATGTCGCGAGACCGCCACCGCTGAGGTTCGTCGAATAAAGCTGGTTGTCGAAATAGACCGATCCCACAAAATTCGCCCCGTTATAGTTGAAGGAGATAGTGCTGTGGTTGCCTGCTTCAACCGCGGCGATAGCGCTGCTAGTGACGAACGTGCTAAAGCTCACGCTATCGGCACGGACGCTACTCGAAATGGCCAAGAGCAACACGGCAGCCCAAAAACAATATATTCTCATCTTTGATCACCTCCATTTGTGATTGTTTTCCGCATAGGTTAAGAGGGGAAGCTTAGCCGGATAAAGCTTTTCCCAAAACCTTTGCGGTTTTGGAAGTGGTCTCCTTGAACAGACTGTCAACTGACTCGGCTATTCACAAATTTCTATGAGATTAGCCCCCGATGCCCGTACTGAAGCCAAAATCCCCAGTATGATTGTTGCAGGTTGCGTACCAAAGTCACCTGCAAACCGGCGAGGGTTCGTGTCATCCTTTGAATCCGTTTTGTATCATGGGGTTACAGCACATCGGGCTACTGCAGATGGGCCGCTAGAGTAGCGCATCGTTACGGGGAAATGATGCAAAGAATTTCCGCAAACTTGCAATTTCCCTCCCATTCCGGTCGAATTTCTCCGGGCCTTCCACAGGCCACCTGAACGCACCGTTTGCTACCGCTTCCCGGACACCGCTGAGCAATCTCCGCTTCCAGCGCCGAATCTATTGCCCAATGCGCCGCAGGATTTCTGCATTTTTCCCCCACAAATTTCACTTGGACGGTTAGCCGGATTACCGGACAAGTCCTTTCCTAGTGCTCCAATTGTCCGTTTGAACGAAGCCGCCCGGCGGCGCTTCGTAGGGGTCCGATTCCGCGCTAGCCGCCATTTCTCACAGCTTGGCAGAAGAGGAATAAAGTTTGTTGAAGTTGGAGCTGCGAGATAATTTCGCGGGGTGCTGTTGTGTGGCTGGTCGGTTTTTCGCTGGGAGAGAGGGATTTCTGTTTCAGCAGGCTGTTCGGGCGCGCACCTCGCACGCCGCGCGACAGAAGCGAGGGAAAAGTTGTTCGCGGCTTTGGCGACGCAATCTTTCCCTTGACGATCGTGATCACTTTCTGCAAAATCCTCTGGCCAGCGTCGCTTCGCTCCGACGACTGATCACATCGATCCCGGAATGCTGATCACCTTCAGCACGGAATCCCGATTACCTTCATCGGAATCCCCATGGGAGACTCAATATTCTGAAATGCTGTTTCACATCAAGAATCCAGAATCTTTTGACTACGACAATTTCGATGCAGAGATTTCAACGAATTTAGTCATAGGCGAGCTGCGACAATTGCGCGGTTTAAGCGATTGCAAAATCGCGGGTACTCATCAACCCCTTCAAGTTCATTAGCAAAAGATGCGAGGAGACCAGCCACTTGGACCAGCGGATAATCCAGACGTACGATATAAAGTTGTGCCTACAGACAAGAATGGTAAGCCGATTCTTCCGGCATCGGGCGGAGCCGATTGGTCGTATCGGATTCGATGCGAAAGTATTCCTGCGAAAAGTGAATTTGATTTCGTCGCGGCATTGGAAGTTGTCAATGATCCTCCGCCAACTGTATTAGGTGCGTCGTTATTCGGGCCACCACAAGAGGCTAGATGGATAACTATAACGGCGAGATTTCAGACTTCAGGTCGGAATCGCACGAAGATTATTTCTCAATGTCCCGTTGGCCTGAAACCATGCATAACCGATAAGCCAGAATCAATATTAGGCCGCTGGTTTAGCCTACTGCGCAGTAAGCTCCTTATACTCAATATTTGGAGTCTGAATTAGTTTGATGATGGTATCGCGGAAAAGATGAGGGTTTTTGCGGTTGTTAAACCGGAAGCACATTTCGTCCAGATAGGCAGGCAAGTGTTTCGCGCTGACTTTATGCCACGTTCCAATGATGCCGCGCTTCAAGAGCGAGAACGCAGACTCGATAGTATTGGTGTGAACCTCGCCATGCGCGTATTCGCGGGTGTGGTTAATCGTCTTGTGCTTCGCGGTTTGTATCTGATTCAGAGCGAAGGGATAAATCAGGGATTCATCGGTCAGAATAACTTCGACGTGTCCGCCCACGTTCGCGTTGATGATGTCCTTCACAGTCTTGGACTTCGCGTCCTTCGCGCGAATCATCCGAAGATCTCCGTTGCGTTGGCGAATCCCGATAACGACTTGCGGGGTGTTCTTCGGACGCCAGCGGCGCTTCTTGCCCGCAACATAGGTTTCGTCTATCTCTACCATACCGCCAAGCAACGGACGCGGCTCAGTCTCTACCATCGCCTTGCGAATGCGGTGCGTGAGGTACCACGCTGTTTTGTAGCTGACGCCGATGGTGCGTTGAATCTGGCAGGCGGACATTCCCTTTTTCGCTTCGCAGAGCAACGCGACGGTAATAAACCACTTCCACAGCGACAGGTGCGAATCGTGAAACATCGTGCCCGTGGTTACGCTAAACTGGTAATGGCATGAGTCACAATCGAACTGTTCACGCGCTGAAATTGGAGTCGCCTTGCTCTTGCATCGCGGACACTCTACAACATCCTTCCAGCGCAATTGCTCAAGAGCCTTGCGGCATTTTTCGTCCGTCCCAAATTGCTCTGTTAGCTTTACCAAATTTATATTCGGAGTGTTCATAGCGTCCCCATGAAAACTAAAAAGCATCCACACGAGATGAATAGCGACGAATTGATGAAGCACTTATTCCACCCGAAGGTGGTTAAGAACATTAAGAAAGTCGCCAACCCTCGGAAGCCATCGCCCATGAAGAAAGCGTAGCAGGGGAACGCTTTTGTGTCAAGTATATAATCACGCCCGTAGGTATTCCGCTTGCTACTACGCCCTTCCCGCAAACCGGCTGGCGCGGACCTTTCCTCACATAGCCTGCCCTGAGTCCCGAAGGGTCTGCGCGGCGCAAGCCGCCCGCTTGTCTCCAGTAGGGGCGGGTCTGCGACCCGCCCGCCTCCAATCTCGCGTCTTCTCACGACGTAAGAGCCGTGCTTGCTGCGCCCTTCGCGCTCGCTCGCGAACCAATCATTCGAGACTCGTAACAGGACACGAGTTTACTTGTGCCACAACGACCGATGTTGCGCGGGCTTTAGCCGCTGCGCCGCAAATTCCGACGCTCATACCCCGCGCCAAAATCAACTTTCTCCCCAACTTGTTGTATGATTTCCCAAGCAAGCACCTATGCCAAGAATTCAGCCCGGCCCAATTCACTAAACGGGGACAACATGAAAACATTTGAAGTTTCATTTCGCTACCAGGATCGCAAAAACGAATCCCAGACTTCCTCAGGCAAGGTAGAAGCTACTAGCCTTCCTGGCGCAGTAGCCAGAGGCACCCGCGAATTCGTCAAAGCCTTGGACCGCAAGCAACGCTTTGACATGAATAAGAACGGCCTGGAGATTAAAGCGGTTCATGTGGCAGACGCCAGCGGCTCCCGCGAATCCGCCGAATCACAAGATTCCGCCAGCACTGAATCGTGAACTTCGTCGTGGACGCTTTCGCCAGGGGCGGGTCTGCGACCCGCCCGCATCTGGACCTTCTGCTGCGTCCTAACGAACTTGACTCCAAATCCCCTACTGCGGCGAACTCGCTTTCTGATTTTTCACTTGAAGAGCATTCACTACTTGCTGAACGTTCGGCACTCCATTCGCCAGTTTCTCAACTTGCGAGCGCCTGTATTGCGAATTCACATCGCCCGTTAATGTGACCACTCCATTTTTCACGGTGTATTTCACACTGTCGTGCAGTTTATTTAGAATCAGCGCCGCATCCAGATTCTTTTCAATTCCGGCATCCAGGTCGGAATTCACCGCCTTTGCTTCCTTTTCCAGCCCGGGAGGGAGCACGGCAATCTGATTCGCAACCACTTGATTACCGGCGATGGACTGGGCAACGGACTGAGCTCGCATCTTCTCCCCGTCGCTTGCGACGTGCCCGCCGAGCGTCACCACTCCTTTGTCCCTATCCTGACTGATAGACACGTCCTTTAGTCCTTCCTGGTCGAGCGACGTGCGAATACTTCCAGAAACATCGGGTGACTTCGTCGCTGTACTCGAGCATCCGGCCAGACTCCAGGCGGAGACCAGCACCAGGGCGGACAACAGCATTCTGACTTTTTTCATTTTTTCTCCTTTAACGAGCAGATGAGCTTGAAATGGAATTTGGACTTACGAAAGAGCGGCTCGCACTTGTTGCCATGGTACCGCATGGATTCTCAATTACGGTCTTTCCCGGGCCTTTTTTTCGGCCAACTGTCACGTGCGAGTAGTGACTCATTTTGATTCCAGAAGCCCTCCGGTTTGTTCGATGTCCCAAACCTGGTCATCGACTCCCGCCACCATCGCTGCCGCATCCACGCACCGGGTGGAGCAGACCTTCCTACACAGGCTTGTCCTGAGTTGCGCAGGGTCTGCGCGGCGCGTCTTATGCGTCCCGAAGGTTCTGTGGGGCGGGTCCGCGATCCGGCCTACTGGATCGCGGTCGTGACGGCAGGCGCAGCCGTCACCTGACGCGCCCGAACAATGAACCGCTTCGGCGCAGTCCCAACGAAGCTGAACGGGTAACAAGTAACCAGCGTCAGAATATTGTCGCCGGAATCGCGCAACACCTGCGAGTCCTGCGGCTCGACAATCGAAATCAAGTCCACGCGGTAGACGAATGATCCGTCCAGCGTCGTCAACGTGATTTCGTCGCCTTCGTGAATGTCGCGAAGCTTCCGGAAAAAAGTATCGCGATGTCCGGCAAGTCCGATGTTGCCGGACGCGCCGAGGAGCGAAGTCCCGAGGATGTGTCCGACTCCGCGCTGCAAAGTTTGCCGGCCGGTTCCCTCTTCGATCATGGAGGTCAAGCCGATCGAAGCGATCTCGATTCTTCCGAGCGGAAGATTTTCTGTGGAGATCGCAGCGGACTTGTTTGCGGGATTGTTGGCTTCGAAGAATACGGGCATCAGCGGAGTTGTGGCAGCGAGATCGGTTGCTCCCGCGGAAGGACCGCTGAGATCCGCGGCAGCAACAGAATGTGCGGCGAGTAACGCCCGATCGAATCGACGCGCTTGATCGTTCTGCGAGTAATGCGCGTCAAGCATGACGTAGCCGCAATAGCCCAGCGCAGAGACGCCCACGAAGAACAACAAAAGTGGCGCGCTCCAATGCAACAGCCATGCAGACGTCGATCGTGAGCGCACTGTCGATGTCGACCGCATCAGCCGTGTCGAGTGCATTGGCGATGGCGAATGCGAATATGATGAGTTCCGGGACTCGAATCGGATAGTCATGGTTGTTTTCCGAGTTGTTGCTCAGTTGCGACAGATTTCGGTCGTACAGACTGCACCGGCGATAACGGAGGCGCCGCGGATTCCGATCGCGAACCCGGAGCAAAATATCCGGGACGCGTGCGAACCATCAGACGATCGTGGCCCGGCGCCTTGGCGCGCACTTGAATCGCGCGAAAACCACCGTCCTGATTGGCGTTCGTCGGCGTGTAAGCGATGGTGTACTGGTTGCGAATATCGCGCGCAATTTGCGCGCACAGCGGAACAACATCGCTGATTGTTTCCGGCTGAAAGAATTCGCCACCTGTAGAATGTGCAAGCTGCTTCAACACGCCGGGATTTCGGTCAACGTCGGATTCATCAAACAATCCGATGGTGTAAATGAGGGCGTTGGATTCGACCGCGAGCGTCATGATCTGTTTCAGATTGCTATGAGAGCTGGCGTTGTCGCCGCCGTCGCTGATAACGATCAATACTTTTTTGTCACGGCTGCTGCGTTTCAATTGTTTCAGCGCCGCGGCCATCGCGTCATACAGCGCCGTCTGGCCCGATACCGGGCTTTGCGCAAGCGCCAATTGCAACGCGACGGACTTACTCGTGAAAGGAACATCATCGGGAAGGCCGAATGAAACGTGTTCGTTGAAATTTACGACGAACATTTCATCATTCGCATTGCTGGCCTGAACAAAAGTTTGTGCCGCGGAAAGAACGTCAGCTCGCTTGGGACGCATACTTCCGCTGCCGTCTACAACCAGTCCGACGGTGACGGGAACGTCTTCGTGGCTGAAAGTTTCGATGCGCTGCGCGACGCCGTCCTCGAAAACTTGGAAATTATCCTGGTCGAGGCCGGAGACGGAAATACCTTTTCGATTTTCGGTCGTAGCGTGCAACACGACGAGTCCAACCGTCATTCTGATTGAGTTTTTTGCGACTGGATTTTGTTGCGGAGACCATGCGCGCGCCGAGTCTCGCATTTCAGTAGTACGCGGCACAGCAAGTAGCAGAAATCCAACCAGGCAACCGGTGATAGAGAAATGAATCTTCACGTTTCTGGTTTCCTGTGAAAACTGACGCAACGCAAACCGCGCGTGTTAAATTCGTGGACCGAATCAACGTTTCTCGCAGCACGCTTGCGCGGACCAACATCGCCGCGCAAGCACAGTAGTGATTTGTTCTTGGTCTATGCGGCGCGCTTTGCGATTGCCGCCAGGCCAATTGCTGCACCGATTGCAAGCAAGCCACCTAGAGCAATCAGAGGCGTCGAGCTTGCGGTGTGCGGCAACGGCAGATCCGTAATTGCTGTCACAGGCGCCGGGGTTTCCTGAACCGCTTCTGGTTTTGGTTCTTGCACGACAGTAGCAACGGGAACTTCTTCGCCGGCGGGAGTAACCGCTACGACCGGAGCGTGCTGTAACGCAATAACCGGCGCGTCAGTGGCTGCCACGACGGGAGCTGTGATGTACACGGCCGCTTCGACTGGCATGGCGAGAACCGGCTCATTTGTAACCTTCGCCAGTTCGATTGCTCGTGTCTTCGGATAGACGAATGCGCGGCCCGATCGTTCGCCCGGGAAGAACCATTCTTTAATTGCCGGAGGTGCGCCATCTGCGCGCTCTGAGAACGTCATTACAACTTTTTCTGTTGGGTGATACCGGAAATCCTGGATGGTGATGAGCGTCGCAAATGTTTTCGTTTGGTTTTCGTCGAAGATTTGGACGATCCAGCGGCCGGAATCCTGGTTCAACAGTTTGAAGAAATATGTTCCCGGCGGCAGAACAACGCCGCCCGGAATTTCGATGGGCTCGCTGAACTTAACAATTGTTTTCCTGTCGCCATTTTGTGCGTTTGAAATCGGCGCCATCACTGATGCGATAAGAATTACGCAAAATGCTGCAATCACTAATTTGAATCGGTTGGTCATGTTGCTCCTTTTGGAGTTGCGTGGAACTAATTTCCGATGCTTAGAAAGTTTTAGAAGTGCTTTCCAAGTTTCAACACGTACTTTGCTCTCAAGTTTTGCCGGCTGGGGCGGCTAGTCTACCGATGGACATCACTCCCTGAATTTGGGGAGCGGCAGTTGAATGAGATGTCTTTAAGGGCAGGTGGCCCAAGACGATTCAGCCTGATTTTACGGGCTTTTTCGTACAGTGGCGCGCGTGCTTGATAACCGAGATGTTAGGTGTATGCAGGGCTGATGTCTGTGCTGTTGAGCACATATTCGCGAGATGCGCGGGAAATTCTGCGCGGCAGTTCTGACGCGCAAATTCTTTCAGAGAGAGGAAAGGAACTGGAGTATTTGCCTCAATGTGAAGCGGTTATCGGATTTCGACGTCGCGGCTGGTTGTGGCGATGCGTCCGCCAACCACTTCCTGCACCACCTGGCGCAGGCGATATGTTCCCGGCGGCGCTTGCAGAGTGGCTTTCGCGTCCACGCCGTCGTGAGAAATTTGGGTGAATGTGGCGTCCTTGAGCGTCATGTCCATTACGAGTTCAGTACCTGCGAGGTAGTGATTTTGGGAATCGAACAATGCGGTTATGAAGATTAGTCGCTCATTGTGGCGCTTGTTTTCTTTTTTGAAAGACAGACTGTGACCGGGAACATGGACAACTACTTTCAGCGCCGTTTCGCCGGTAGCAATTACGCCGGACTGAGTTGTGACCGCGGCAACGATCTCGCTGAGCGTGTCGGACGCCAACAGTTCTTTGTTCAGTTTCTGAAATTTTACGCCAGGCAATGCCTGCTCTTTCGAGAGCGCAAAATAACCCGGGCGAGCGTCAACGGTGATGTCGCGCTGACCGGGAACTCTGACTTTCAAGTTGTGATACGCGCCATTATCTTTCACTTCGTCGGGAGCAAATCCGATCACGTACGAAGCGGCGGGAAGCTCTGCGATTTGGCGAATCCCGCCATCAAGATCGTTGCTATTGTGAAAGAATTTGCCGCCGGTTCCATAGGCGAGTGCCGCCATCGAATCGCCAGCAACGTCTTCCTCGTCAAGTGGCAAATCTTCGGCGTAAGCCCAGAGCGGGCTCATGGGACTCACTACTTTCGCCGGCGAAGAATCCGAAAGGTCGTCGTTACCAGCGTAAAGACCTTTTGCATCGAGAGAGTTGATGATGATTCCGGCGTGAATCGCGCCGTCAATCATCTTGTCAACGTTCACCTGAATCTTTCTCGATTCGGAAAAGAAACCAGAGGAGGCCATGATCAATGTTCGCCGTCCCGGCATCTTTCCCATATAGCGAATGACGTCGCCGAGAACTCCCAGTGATTCCTGCGCGTTGTTTTCAGAGAGTGACAGTATCGTTGCGGCTTTCGTTTGCACAAATCGAGCGCAGTCATCCCCCGGTCTGCAGGCACGACAAGAGGGCGCCGCAGCCTCGGCCATGGCGAGATCCATCGCGTCGCTATGCGAGTCAAAGAACTGCATAATCTGGAACGCTTGATAAGGACCGATGTTCGGGCAGCCGCTGAACACCGCACCTTTTTGATGGGACAGAAGTTTAGCGAGCGTATCCAGAAGTTGTTGTTTGCTACTCGTGAATTGTTGCGTGACGGTTTCGGAAGAAGTGAAGATTCCGGCGCGATCGGTTTCTGCCATATTGTTGTGGATGAATTTTTCGGCCGCTTTTCTGGCGTAGACCAACTCGCCGGCGGACATATTCTCGTCGTCGAAATAGAAGCCAAGATATCTCGGAGGTACAGGCACAGGCGGAGCAGGAGGAGCCACGGCCACTTCTGTAGTCGTTTGAGTCGCTTCTACCGCGAGCCGATGAGCTAGCTCGGGAGTGAACAGTGAGATTTTTTGTTTCTTGCCTTGATCGTAGATCTCGAAATCGTCTTTTGTTAGGCCGCTGATTGGCTGGCCATGAGAATCGCGAACAACAACGGTTACATCGACCATTGTGGCTTTCACTCGAATCGCGTTTGATTCCTGCGGAATGTATGGTTGCGAAGCGATTTTAATTTCGTCGTCGGATGCGGTTTGACTTTGTAGCAGTGAGGCTGCGGCGAGGCAGAGTATCGCCGCGATCAGGATGTGCTTGACGCGCATGAAGTTTCGCCGCCTCTAATAATTTGCGAATGGCGTGGTTCGGACTACCCAGATACTAGCAGTGCGATGCCGTCTCGCGAATAAAAGTTTACTGGAAGGTTTATGAAAAGATATGGCACGAAACGTTTAAGACCAACAGTATCTTGATTCGTGGAAGATTTCGCCCAATGCACGGGCTGGAAGCCACGCTCTAATTCAGTGGTTGCCGAACGACTAGAGCCGTGGAAGATGCATCAAGAAATCGACCAAAGCCGGATGCTCGAAAATGGTGGTGTTGACCAGCGCCGAGACGGTGGCTCTGGCGTCGCGAGCTTCCTCGAGTCTGCTTTCGGGGCCGCCGCTCCAGATTCGTTTTATTTCTTCGATGGCTTTAGGTTCAATTTCCTGATGGTGCATGCTCTGCAGTTCGTCCTCCAGATATGCGGTGACGGAATCAAATGTGCCGCCACCGAGCCACATTCCATGGCATTGCGGGCACCAGTCAATCACGATGTTGGACTTTCCGAAAATAGCGGAAACCATATTTACGTTCTCACATTCGAGGCACGGACGTTTGGTTGCAATCGCGCTGGTTTTATCTAAATTTTCAATTTCATCGTTCAGCCAGCGCAATGAACCGTGTTCGATATTATTTTTCAACTTCCGCAACTCACCGCTGTAGAGCCAAATTCCCTTGCACGCCGGACAGCCTTTAAACATCATCGAAAATATTTTGTACTCGTTTAGTTTCTTCTTGCACGCGGGACAAGCGCAGGTGGTGGCGCCGACGAGCGAAGCGCCTTTGATGGGAAGAACCTCCACTTGAGATTCGACATCGCTACTTTTCGCCTTAACCCGCTTGTACCAATACGGGACGTGGACATTATTTACGAAATCCGAAAAACCTTTTCCGCTGACTGGCATAATTTTCGCGAGTTCTTTATCCACCAAATCGAGTTCGCCACCATCCAGCCAGAATCCGCTACAATTCTTGCAATGATGCAAAATAATATCCGTCTGATTCAGGAACCGCACTCGGTCTAAGTTGAAGCCATCACATCGAGGACACTTTTTTACTTGCGGCTCGGGTTCGGCGTCTTTTTGTTGCGAGCAATATTCAATGCTTCCCTGAACCTGGAAAGCCATCTTGTCCAGTTCACCTGAATCCAGCCAAAGGCTTCCGCACTTCTCGCACATGTCGTAGAAGATGAAATCCTTCTTGGTTTTCACCTGATTGTTGGTCATTTCGGTACCGCAATTTAGGCATTTCATCGGGCGATGTCTCCGTGACGTGCGTGTGGAATTTCTGCGTTGAATTTCCGGACAACGAACAATTTACACTTAAGTGCACCACGAGGTCAAAAACGCTGCCCTCTTAACCCGAGAACGGGGGCACCCTCGCTCTCGTTGACTACGTTTTTTCGGCGGCTAGCGTGCCGGTTGTGATTGCGTCGCGGATTTGCGCGGAGAGATCATTTACTGTGCCAGGTCCATGCGGGAGCAAAATGGTGTTGGTTTTTGCGCTGGCGCCGATTTCCTTGATGGTGTCGAAATATTGCGTCATGAGGACCAGGCGCATGACGTCTTGCGCGGTGGTGCCGGGAACGGATTCCTTGAAGGCTTCGACGGATTCGCGCAGGCCTTCGATGATGGCTTTGCGCTGATTTGCAATTCCCTCGCCTTGCAGTTTTTTGCTTTGGGATTCGGCTTCGGCTTTTTTGATGGCGATAATTTTGTCGGTTTCGCCGCGTGACTCGGCGGCTTCGCGTTCGCGCGCGGCGGCGTTGATATCATTCATCGCGTCTTTCACTTTTTGGTCGGGAATGATGTCGGTGACGAGAACTTTTACGATCGTGTAGCCGAAGCTCTGAGCGATCGGTTCGACTTCACTTTTTACGGCTTCGGCAATGGTGCTCATTTTGGCGAAGGTTTCGTCGAGAGTCATGCTGGGAACGTAGCCGAGCAGAACGTTGAACACGTAGGATTCGATTTGCGATTGTGGATTCGAGAGTTTGTAGAAGGCGTCGCGCTCGCTGCCCGCCATCACCTGATATTGCACCGAGACGGGAATTTTCACGAAGACGTTGTCTTTCGTTTTTGTTTCCATATTCATGGCTAGGGTTTGAACGCGCGTGGTGATCATATGCACGGTTTCAAACAGCGGAATTTTCATCTGGAATCCCGGTAGCGCCACTCGATTGAATTTAGAGAAGCGCTCGACAATGGCGCGGTTCGCCGTGTTGACGGTGAAAAATGATCCGACCAGAACGATCAACAAAAACATAACGGCGACGACCATCACGAATATTCCCACGAGTACACTCGAATCTTGCACGTCAACCCCTTGTGCATTTCCGGCTATCTGCCGGGGACTTAAAGACACAGGAATGCAAATGGCAGCGGGAAGATGTATTTCGCGAAGGGCGAGTAATTGCTTGATGCAGGTAACTGCGAGCGAAACCTGCGAGGGTGTTGGGAGCGTCTACTACGATGCGGAGTAGACCGGATCGGCGGCGCATTTGGCTTCGTCCCAAGGAACTATGAAATTGCGCTTTGGTTATTGCCGTGGCTGTGCCGCTAAGTATCGAAAGCTTGGCATGTCCGTCGGAATCGTTGCGTTCAGTGTGTTTGTGGCTCTGACGTCCACGGCGCGATCTTCGTCGTGGAAGGACAAGGACTGGACACAGTGGACGAAGCAGGACTGTCAGGAAATACTGTGGTACTCGCCGTGGGCTTCATTTTTCAAACAAGTATCTCAGCCCCGGGATCGCGTGAGCACTCCGGTTCCCACTCCGAGAGCTATTGTTCGATCGTCCCTTGTCGTCCGGCAGGTCTTTGCAAGGCTAGGCCAAATGGATCCACACTTCACTTTCCCTGACATGCCAGGACAACAAGTTGTCGGAGGAGGAGATGTCGATTGTATTAACGAGAACTTCGGCGACCGAATTGTCGTACGATTTTTTACGAAGACGGCGTATTTAAAACGCCACCGGATTTGATAGTTTCGGGCCGAAAAATAGCCTCGCTTCCGGGGCACCGCGCGAACTCAGCGACATGTGCGATCGGAGGTGGGAGCGACGTCTCCTATCCGCGCATGATGAGCGGTAAGCCGGTATTCAAGCCGGGTAAAAATAGTCTCGTAATCAAAACTGATTTGGATATCAGGCCTCCCGGAATCGGTCCCGCCGATTATTGGCCGTTCGCGCAAGTTGATACCAGGTTTACGTTCGATACGAAAGATATGGTTTACAAGGGCAGGCCGGATTTTTAGAGATGACGCGCAGGTTTGGAGTTTACGCCGCGGAATGATTGCCGGCGGCGCGACGGATGAGAGTGAGATTGATATGATACATATCCCCGGAGCACAAATGATGATGCGCGTTGCGCCGGGATCTTCTATGCGGCTTGTTGATCTGCGCCAACTGAGTGTTCACCAACTGGGTTCCCTGCTGGATGAAGAGGCGGCGCTATGGCGCACGGAGTTGCATTGGGACTATCAATTTTCGACTGAGCTCATCAAGAAATTCTTGGACACGCATTCACTGGCGGGCGTAGCGACGCTTGAGGACGAGCGTCCAGTGGGATACGGGTTTTATGTTGTGGAAGAGCACAAGGGAATGCTGGGCGGATTATTTGTATCTCCGAAGTATGCGCAGACGGGAGTAGGAGAGCAGATTCTGGGAGATATCGTGCAGACGCTGCGCGGGACTCCGCAGGTTACGCGGATTGAAGTGCAACTCATGCCATTTGGTGCGTCGCTGGAGGGATTGCTGGCGAAGAATGATTTCCGGCTATTTCCGCGACACTTCATGCTGTACGAATTGGGCGCGCACGCGGCGAATACCGCGATGGCGGCGCCGGGGCTACGGATGGAGCGCTGGCACGAACGACACATGGCGGCTAGCGCGGAACTGATTCATCTGACGTACGCGAATCATATTGATGGGGCGATCAACGATCAGTATCGCAGCCGTGCGGGGGCCATGAAATTTCTGAAGAATATTGTGATCTTGCCGGGATGCGGACAGTTTGAGGCGCGAGCGTCATTTGTGCTACGCGATAAATTGAGCGATCAACTGGTTGGCGTGGTGTTAACGAGCATGGTCGCGCCGCGCGTGGGGCACACGACGCAGCTTTGCGTTTTGCCGGGACATCAGGGGCATGGATTGGGGCGGCGCCTGATGTTGGCGGCTATGGATGCGCTGAAAGAACAGAGGGCTGGTGAGCTTTCGCTTACGGTGACTTCGTCGAATGAGCGGGCGGTGAAACTTTATGAGGAATTGGGATTTCAGAAGTTGAAGACGTTTGTGGCTGGGGTTTGGAGCTTGTGATTGGCTTCGGGAGTTGAAACCGCGACCCACAAGGCAAAACCGATTCGAAATCGAGTAGAAATCTGTGACCGCGATCGCAATTCGCAGACTTGAACTGAAAGGTCTGCGCAAGCCGGATTCGTTTGAAGCGCACCGTGAGAAAACATAAGGCGGCCGATCGGGAGATTGGCGTTTCCGGGGTAGGCAGAGTCTCAACTTTGGTTTGGTGAAATTAATTCCTTCTACGGGCAACATTACTTCTTGGTGCGATCCTTCAGCAGGCCTTTTAGTTCGGTCATGAATTCTTTTACGTCTTTGAAATCCATGTAGACCGATGCGAAGCGGACGTAGGCTACTTTGTCTAGTTTTTTCAGGCGGACCATCAGGAGTTCGCCTAATTCCTGCGTGGTGAGTTCGCGTTCTTTTGCTTCCTGCACGGCGCGCTCGACTTCGTCCACCATGGATTCCAGTTTTGCGGTGGGGACCGGGCGCTTCTCGCAGGACTTCAGGAGGCCTTGCAGAATTTTCTGTCGGTCGAAGCGCTCGCGGCGACCGTCTTTCTTGATGACCATGTAAGGAATCTCGTCAATGCGTTCGTAGGTGGTGAAGCGGCGGCCGCACTTCAGGCATTCCCGGCGGCGGCGGATGAGATCTCCGGTGCGAGCTTCGCGCGAGTCGATGACTTTGTCGTCGAGATGCGAGCAGAAAGGGCACTTCACTTTTTAGAATCCTTATCCGCTTTAGCAGAACGCGCGGGCGGCGTGGGCACTGCTTGCGCCGGAACGTGCGTGCCGACGTCTTCTGCTTTTGCTTCAGCGCGCGCGAGCTGCCACAACTTGCCCACGCTGAATCCCTGATGAATCAGAAGCGGGATGCCGAGAAGAATGCACGAACAGAAAGTAATAATCCAGAGGGCAATTGCAGCGGCGGTGGCGGGTTCCTGATCCACGCCGAAAATTGTGGTGAGTGCGATGATGCTGGCGAATTGAGCGCCTCCGCCGACGCCAGGCAATTGCAAGGTGGAGCCGACGAGGGTGACGGCGAGCAGCAACATCGCGCCGGGATAATTCATGGAGAATGGGAACGCGTCACCAAAGGCGCGAATGACCATCATGTAGATGAGCACGACGAGTCCCCAGTGCGCGGCGGTGTAAAAAATGGCCGTAAGCAAATCGGAGACGGTGCGAATGGCTTGCAAACCTTCGCTGAAACCACCGATGACGCCGGCTACTGCTTTCCGCCAACCACGCGAAGCGCGCCAGCCTTCCAGACGTTCATGAAGTTTTACCGCGCCGTGCAGACGAAAGTAAATGAGCGATCCGGTGAGCGTGGCGAGCAATGCGACGAGAAGCCAGCCGCCGGTGCGGGCTTTGTCCACCCATTCGCCGCTGGCGCCGGCGTCAAAAAGGCCGCGGGGAAAAATCAGGAGGCTGATGCTGAAGAGCATTAGGGCGGCGGCGAAATCAAATGCGCGTTCGAGCACCCAGATGCCGAACATGCCGGAAACGGGAGTGTGGCTTTTTTGCGCGAGAAGGAGTGGGCGAACCGGCTCGCCGACGCGCGCAAAAAGAAAAATCGAAGCGAAGCCCATGAGCGTCGCGCTGTAAGTGTCCCAGAAACTGCACGCGCCGATGTAGCGAGAGAAACGCTGCCAGCGCAGTGCGCGAATCGCGTAGCATCCGTAAATGGCGACGACGGCGAGAAGCAGCAGAGGGATATTCGCGAGACTGACGGAATGCATGAACTTCTTCCAGGTGAAATCCGCCAGATGAATTTTGTGACGGGAATGGTAGGCAAACGCGCCGAGGACGGCGATGATGACGAGGCCAATTAAAAGTTTACGATAATTAGCGCGCATTCGATGTGGGGAGCGTAACCGGAGGCATTCAGCGTGTCAAGAATGCATGGGGTGAGCGCTCTTCTGTACTGGTTACCTGAGAAGATCTTCCAATTGAATTTTCGCCTCGGTACGGGCGTCGCGATATTTTACGATTACGGGTGTGTAGAGCGAGATTCCCCAGTCTCTGCCGACGCCATGTTGAACGGCGCGGGCTCCGGCAACCACTACGGCTTCGGCTGGAATAACGAGCGGATCGGTTTCCGTTGCCGAGTAAACTGTTTCGCGGACAAGGTCGTAAACGGGCGTGGAACGATTCAGAATTGTGCCGCTGCCCAGAACGGCGCGGCGCTGAACGATGGTGCCCTCGTAAACTCCGCAATTGCCACCGACCAGAACTTCGTCTTCGATGATGACAGGGAGAGCGCCGACCGGCTCGAGGACTCCGCCGATTTGCGCGGCGGCGCTGAGATGACAATTGCGGCCGATTTGTGCGCAACTGCCGACCAGAGCGTGCGAGTCAACGAGTGTGCCTTCGTCCACGTATGCGCCAACATTAATGAACATGGGCGGCATGCAAGTTACGCCGCGGCCGATGAAACTGCCGTCACGAATGCTGGAACCACCAGGAACGATGCGCACGCCATCTGCCGCGGACATCGGTTTGAGTGGGTAGGTGGCTTTATCGAAAAAAGGCAGGCGTGAGGGATGGACCGATTGATCCACCACAGCGCCCATGCGAAAGCCGAGAAGGATTCCCTTTTTCACCCAACTGTTTACGCGCCAACCGGTTTGTGTTGTGGCGTCGGGTTCGGCGGCGCGCACTTTTCCATTGTTGAGGGCGGATTTGAATTGGCCGAAGAGCGCGACGTCGTGCTCGGTGTAGCGCTCTGGTGGATGATCGAAGAGTTGCGTAATTTGCGCACGCAGGTCTTCGAGTGAAATTTCTTGCCGCGATGCTTCAGGCGACATGCGCTTTGCCTTGTTGCGGCGCGCCTTCACTGAGAAGGCCGCAGAATTCCAGAACGGATTTAATTTTCGCGAGGCTTTCGGGTTTGGGCGCTACGAGCGGCAGGCGCCAGACTGGATCGAGAAGATCCATGAGGCCCATTGCGGCTTTTACCGGAATGGGACTGGACTCGATGAAATTTACGTCCATCAGAGGAAGATATCGGCGGTGAAGTTTTCGCGCGCCGTGGAAATTTCCTTCGTTGCAGAATTTTGCGAGACGCGACATTTCCGCGGGAATTTCGTTTGAGACTACGGAGATGATTCCTCTGCCGCCGAGAGCGGCAAGAGGAAGCGTGAGCGCGTCGTCTCCGCTGAGAACGATGAAACTTTCGGGAACGAGATTCAGAATCGCGCCCATTTGAGCGATGTTGCCGGAAGCTTCTTTCACTCCAGCGATGAATTCGATTTCGGAGAGACGCGCGATGGTCGCGGGTTCGATGTTGACTGCCGTGCGGCCAGGGACGTTATAAACGATGAGAGGAAGTTCGACGGCCGTGGCGATGGCGCGATAGTGCTGGAACAATCCCTCCTGCGTGGGTTTGTTGTAATACGGCGCGACGCTGAGGATTCCGTCCGCGCCCATTGCGGCAAGCTCGCGTCCGAGCGCGATAACTTCGGCAGTGTTGTATCCGCCGGCGCCAGCCAGAACGGGAATTTTGCCTTTTGCTTCTTCGAGCGTGATTTCGACGACGCGCAGGTGTTCCTCACGCGTGAGCGTGGGGCTTTCTCCCGTGGTGCCGCAGGGCACCAGAAAATTGATGCCGTGATCAATTTGGCGGCGCACCAAGCCGCGGAAAGTTGCTTCATCGAGCGAACCATCGGACCGAAATGGCGTGACTAATGCTGTTCCGCATCCTGTAAACATTGTTGCCTCCATTCGATTTCAGATGACGGCGTGAATCATGCTGCCATCAGCCGAACAAAACATCACTAAATTCGTAAACTCCGCGGCGGCCCATGGCCCACTTCGCGGCGAGCAGCGCTCCGCGGGCGAAACCTTCGCGGTTGCGAGCGGTGTGGCGCAGCGTGATTGTGTCCTCGGGTGAATCGAAACCGATTTCGTGGGTGCCGGGTTGGCTGCCCGCGCGCGAAGAACTAACACTGACCGGACGCTTGTAGCCCGAGCGTTGCATACCTTCTACGAGTTGAAGCAGCGTGCCGCTGGGCGCGTCCTTTTTTGCGGAATGGTGGATTTCCCATGCCCATGCGCCGAAATCTGGTTGCGATTCGAGAAGGCGCGCAGCTTCGTTTACCACGCGCGTAAAAATATTCACGCCAATACTGAAGTTGCGGCTCCAGACGAGTGAAACTCCGGCGGTTTCGACAGCCTTGCGAACGCGCGGAAGTTCGGCGTGCCATCCGGTAGTGCCGCAGACAATATTTACTCCGGCCGAGGCGAGATGTTCGATATTTGCGGGCGCGGTGGACGGTTGCGTAAATTCGATGGCTACTTGCGCGCCGTTCAAGGATTCTCTTGTGAGTGCGGCACCATTCGTATTGGTCTTTGAGTCCACGCGAGCGCAGACGGTGAAGCCCGCTGCGGGAGCGAGAGTTTCGATCATGTGGCCCATTTTCCCGTAGCCAATGATTGCAAGATTCATTGTGCGATCGCTTTCATTTTCTCGATTACGTCAAAGACGGCCGGATCGGGATCTGCGAAAAACTCTTCGTGCAGAAGTTGCGCGGCGCGTGTTGCGTCCGATTCGGCTACGACGAAGCTAACGTTCAGGCGCGACGCGCCTTGCGAAATCATGCGGACTGGAATTTCTGCTAGCGCGCCGAAAACGCGCGCGGCAACGCGCGGAGTGGAACGCAGATTATCGCCCACCACGCAGACGATTGCCTGGCCGGATTCCGCGGAAATATCCGCGTAGGGGCGGACTTCGGCGCAGATGTCATCGAGGTGACGGCCATCATCAATGGTGAGCGAAACGCTGATTTCAGATGTGGCGAGCATGTCCACGGGCGTTTCGTAGCGATCGAATACTTCAAAAATATTCTTGAGGAATCCGTGGGCCATTAACATGCGTGTGGAGCGGATGTCCACGACGGTGATGCCGCGCTTGCAGGCGACGCACTTGATTATGCTGGTTGAGGGAACTCGATCCGCGACGATACGCGTTCCCGCGCCATCGGGACGGCGCGAATTCAGCACGCGCACGGGGATATTTTTTTCCATTGCAGGCAGCAGCGTGGCCGGGTGCAAAACTTTGGCGCCGAAGTAGGCAAGCTCGGCGGCTTCGTCGAATGAAAGCATTTTGATGCGGCGCGCTTCGGGAACGAGACGCGGATCGCAGGTGAGCATGCCGTCCACGTCTGTCCAAATTTGAATTTCAGATGCGTTGAGCGCGGCGCCGACGATTGCGGCGGAGAAATCCGAGCCTCCGCGGCCGAGGGTGGTGGTGATTCCCTGATCGGTTGCGCCGACATAGCCTGCCATCACAGGCACGGACCGCGGCGGAAGCGATCGAACTGCGTTCGAGATACGCGAATTTGTTTCTTTCACGAGAGGAGTGGCGCGCGTGTGGCGGGCGTCGGTGACGATTAGCTGGCGCGCATCGAGATGATGGGCGTTCATGCCGGCGTGTTGAAGAACGAGCGTGACAATTTGGCTGGAGAGGCGCTCGCCGAAACTTGCGAGGTCGTCCGCGGCGATGGGATCGACGGTGCGCGCCGTCGCGATGCGATCAACGAGTTCGCGCAATGCGCGAAAATGTGACGCGAGAATTTTGTCCAGCGCGGCGCGATGGGCGGTTCCTACTGCTGGTGCGGATTCACGGAGATGATATTCGCTTAGACGGGCAAGCCTGGTGTGCGCGTCTTCGCGACGTCCTTCGCTGTGGGCTTCAGCAGCTGCGTGGCCGATGGAGAGGAGTTCGTTGGTGGTTTTGCCCATGGCGGAAACTACGACGAACGGCGCGTCGGCGCGGCGTGCGTTGATGATGCGGGCGAAGCGGCTAAGCGCTTCCGCTGATTCGAGTGAGGTTCCGCCAAATTTCGTGACGATCATGATGAAAATCCTGCCGACGCGGATTGGAGCTGCTTCACCATGCGCATGTAAATTTCGACGGCGTCGCGTAAATCCTGTTTTGCCACGCGCTCTTCGCTGGTGTGCGCGACGTGAATGGTGCCGGGGCCAATTAGGAACGGAATGCCCCACGCGCCAGCGAATGCAGGGATATCCGTGGTGAAAGCGGCAACTGTTGTTGGGAAGCCATCGAGCGCGCCTAGCCGGACTGCTGGAATGCAGAGGACTTCCGCGGCTTCTACGCGGCCTGCGCAAATTTTTGTGACGGCCTGCTTGAGTGGCGCCGGATCGGCGACCAGGCGGATCAAGATTTCCGCGCGGGCGTAATCGGGAATAACGTTTGGAGCACGACCGCCTTCGATGGTGCCGATATTCATTGTGGACGCGCCGAGCAACGGGTCGGATGGCATCGGGATGCGCCGCAAATCGGCGAGCACATCGAGTAACTTTTCGATGGCGGATTCGCCGAGTTCCGGGTAGGCGGAATGCGCCATGCGGCCGCGCGCAGTAATTTCGTAGCGCAAAGACCCCTTTGATCCCAAAGCTAACCGATTTTCCGTGGGCTCGCCATTAATGATGTAACGAGCGCCGCGCGAAATTTTCGCCGCGGCCAGGGCACCTGCGCTGTTGCGTTCTTCGCCGACCAGCAATAGCAAGCCGATATTTGTTGTGCCGCACTCGAGCAGAAGGCGCGTGGCTTCGGTCATTGCGGCGATGATTCCTTTTGCGTCGCAGGAGCCGCGGCCGCGGATGTGCGTTTCGTCTTCAGACGAAGCGAAAAATGGCGGCACGGTATCCATGTGAGTGGAAAGCGTGATGAGCGGCGCGCCGAACGAAACAAATATATTTTCGCGGCCCGATTCGACGGGCAGCCTTTCCAACTTCCCACTGAAACGATTCGCCAGCGGCGCGAGATGCTGGTAGAGAAATTCGGAGACGCGCCCTTCACGGGGCGTTGTGGACTCGATATCCACCAAAGCGCGAGTTAGAGCGAACAAATCCATTTGGACAAATGCCTTTTCTCGCGATTCGCGAACAAATTTTCTGTGATTGCGTGATCGGAAGGAGAGAAAAGAGAAGGAAAAACCGGCACGCGCGGCAGACCGCGAGGGCGTCCCTTCTCGATAGCACTCCATCCGCGCGCAATTCACGCACTACGGATGACAGTGAGCCGGTTTTAGCCGGACTCCCCAACTTTTCAGGCTGTGCTCCCTGAAAAATTTCGGCGGAGAAAGTGTTGCGCGCCCCTTTCGCACGAGCTTCCGAAGCTACTCGGAATTCCAGCCCGGCTACTGATGGCCTCCGCGCCTCTACCAAGAACAACTTAAGTTAACAAATCGGCGCCGTGCGGTCAAATTCAGGACTACTTTGCCTTGAACCACTCGACGTGATTTGCCAGGTTTGTGATGGGCTCGCCATTTGCGCTTACTTCAACAGAGTGAAGGCCGCCTTTTTCGGTGACCTCGACGTAGCCGAGAATTTTTCCTGTCTGGCGATCCATTTTCACCAGCCAGCCGGGGGCGCCGGTTGGCTCGTTGAGCGGCGCCATCCCTGCCCATAGCGCGCCGCCGCTCAGCTTTAGCGAATATGTGCGGCCCAGGTTTGCGAATTCGCCGAGATATTTTCCGTCGAGATCGAAACGCTCGATGCGGCCGTTCTCGCGATCCGCAACATAGATGATGTTGTCCTCGTCAATCACGATTGAGTGCGGCAGATGGAACTCGCCGGGGCCGGTGCCTGGGCTTCCCCACTCGCGGACGCGCTTGCCGTCGGCTGTGTACTCAACGATTCGGGCGTTTCCGTGACCATCGGAAATAAAGATACGGCCGTTTGGTCCGAACGCGATATCCGTGGTTCCGTTGAAGGCACTGCGTGAATTCGCGGGCTGTCCGCCGACGTCAATTTCCATTCGCTTTTCGCCTTGCGGCGAAAATTCCATTACGACCGAACTTGATGCGTCCACGGTCCATACGTTGCCATGTGGGTCGATGCGAACGCTGTGCGGAATTTTGTAGAGGCCTTTGCCCCAGGAACGCAGGATGTGGCCTTCGCGATCCACGACGAGGACTGGATCGGCTTTCTCTCCGCGTTGCAGAAGATAGATAGTTCCCTTCGCGTCGAGCGCGACCCACGAGACCATGCCGGTTTCCCAATCGGGATTGGGCGGCTGGACGATGAAGTCCGTCGCGATGAACGGCAGCTTCGGTAGAGACTCGATCATCGAGCGCAGTGTAGCGGCGGCTTGGGCGCGAGCGTCCTGATTTGGAGCGCCGGCGTTCTGGGCAAATATCGTTGGAAGACAGAGCAAAAACGCGAAAAATCGGATGGACATGGGCGCATTGTACCAATATTCACGTGATGGGGACTTCCGGAGTTGCCGGGAAGATCGCGGCGGGCCCGAGCCGTCCGACCCATAGATCATCTTCTGGTGACTTTTTTCGTGACAAAATGGCTTTAGCGGCGTCTTAGTGGAATAGGGATGCCCGGCGGATGGGCGCTTGGTAGATGCCCTATGGGAAGTAGAGGAGACTGACGGAACATGGCAAAACGAGGAGCAGCTCCGTTAGACGGCGAAGTGCTGCAGGGAACATTGGATTTGCTGATTTTGCAGACGTTAATACTTGGGCCGGCGCACGGTCACACAATCGCGCACGTGATTGAGCATCGGTCGGACGAAGTGCTACAGGTTGAGCACGGCTCGCTTTATCCGGCGCTGCACCGGCTGGAAGACCGTGCCTGGATTGCATCTTTCTGGGGTACGTCGGAAAGCAATCGCAAAGCGCGTTACTACCGGCTGACGCCCAAAGGCCGCAAGCAACTTATTCAGCAGACGGGACGCTGGGAACAATTGGTACGGGCGATCAATCGAGTGTTGAAGCCAGCGACGGACTAAAGCTATGAGCTGGAAGCGATTCCTTCTACGACGACGGTGGGATGAGGAGCGGGCGCGAGAGTTGCAGGCGCACGTGCAGATTGAAACGGACGAAAATGTTTCGCGCGGGATGCTGCCGGATGAAGCGCGCTATGCGGCAAACAGAAAATTGGGGAATTCGACGCAGATCCGCGAGGAGATATTTCATATGAACAGCATGGCCTTTGTGGAAACGATGTGGCAGGACCTGCGATTCGCGTTCCGGATGTTGCGCAAGAAGCCCAGCTTCACGATTGCTGCAGTGCTGACGTTGGCGCTCGGAATTGGCGCGACGACGGCGATCTTTAGCGTCGTGAATTCTGTGTTGCTGAGGACGCTGCCGTATAGCGATTCCGCGCGCGTCGTCGTGATCCGTGAAACCAATCCGAGTGTCGGTCAGGTCGCAGTTTCTTACCCAAATTTTCTGGACTGGCGCGAACAAAGCCGGACGATTGCGCAAATGGCTGCGGTCCATAACATGGGATTTAATCTCTCGGGTGTCAATCAGCCGGAAAGTATCAATGGATACGGCGTCTCGCCAAATTTTCTATCGTTGCTGGGCGTGCGGCCAATGATCGGTCGCGATTTTCTGCCCGCCGAAGAAAAATCTGGAACCGCGCCGGTATTGTTGCTTTCTTACAAACTATGGCAATCGCATATGGGAGGAGATCCCCACGTCATTGGCCGAAATATTACGCTCGACGGCCGGAGTTTTACGATCGTGGGCGTCCTGCCGCCGACATTTTATTTTCTCGACAAGGCGGACGTGCTCACACCGATTGGAATTTGGCTCGATGCCGACATGATGGGCCGGGGCGAGCGGGGCGATATGGACGTGGCTGGGCGGCTAGCGCCCGGCATAACGCTGGCTCAAGCCCGTGCTGAGATGAGCGGGATCGCCGCGCGTCTAGCGCAGCAGTATCCGCTTGAAAATCACGGCGGCGGAGCGCAACTGGCGACCATTCGCGATGAATTTGTGAGCGACCCACAGCCCGCGATTCTGGTGCTTTTCGGAGCGGTAATGTTCGTACTCCTGATCGCCTGCGCCAATGTCGCCAATCTTTATCTGGTACGAGGCGCGGAGCGAGCGAAGGAAGTTGCTGTGCGGTTGGCATTCGGCGCGCGGCGCGGACGTATCGTTCGCCAGATGCTCACAGAAAGCCTGCTGCTAGCCGCGCTCGGCGGAGGGCTCGGAGTCCTATTGGGCATGTGGAGCCTTTCCGGATTGGCCCGCTTGATTCCACCCGACACTCTGATGGGCATGGATATCCGAATGGATGGCGGCGTTTTTCTATTTGCCGACGTGCTGATGGTTTTTGTGGCCGTGGCCTTCGGGCTTATTCCAGCATTGCAGTCCACACGGCCGGACGTTCAGGAGGCATTGAAGGATGGCGGGCGAAGCTCGACGCCGAGCGCGAAGCAACATCGAGTGCGCGGCGCGCTCGCAATTGCGGAAACCGCGCTGGCGTTGGTGCTTTTGATCGGCGCGGGATTAATGGTGAAAAGTTTGTACCGGCTATTTCAGGTGAGTCCCGGTTTCGAGCCGGATCGCGTGTTGACGATGGGAATGAACTTGCGCTCTTCGCAGTATTCAAAGCCGGAAGCGGAACTACTATTCTGGCAGCGAATTCTGGATCGCGTTCGCGCCATTCCCGGAGTGGAATCCGCGGCCGTCGGATCTGTCGTGCCCTTCACGGGAGATCATAGCCGCGCGGACATTACGTTTGAAGGGCTGCCAGTTCCCGCACTCGGAGAGTTTCCTCACCCGGACTACCACTCCATCAGTTCGGATTACCTGAACGCACTTGGCCAGCCCTTGCTTCGCGGACGCGCGTTCACTGAAGGTGATCATGAGGCGGCGCCGGCAGTTGGGCTGATCAATTCCCGATTGGCACAACGCTACTGGCCGAATGGAGACGCGATTGGTAAACGATTCACGTTCGGACACCCGGGCCCGAAGAACAAATGGATCACCATCGTAGGAATTGTCAGCGATACAAAACTTTACGGCCTTGAGAACCCCTCTCGATTTGAGATTTATTTGCCTTACCGTCAGGAACCTAAAGACGCCATGACGCTGGCCGTACGCTCTTCGGCTGACCGAGCAGGCCTTAGTTCGGCGGTGCGTGCGGCAATCGCGGAAATTGACAAGGACCAAGCGGTGTTCCAAGTCGAGACGATGAAGGAACTCGTGAACGAATCCGTTTCCACGCGGCACGCGACGCTCATACTGCTCGAGATGTTCGGTGCGCTGGCACTGGTGCTGGCGAGCATCGGAATTTACGGCGTGATGGCCTACTCAGTCGCGCTGCGCACGCATGAGATTGGCATCCGAATGGCGCTGGGCGCGCAAAAGAAGGATGTGCTGCGCATGGTGATGGGACAAGGGGCGCGGCTAGCGTTCACCGGCGTAGCGATTGGAGTGATGGCCGCGCTGGCGTTGACTCGATTGCTTTCGAGCTTGCTGTTTTCAGTGAGCGCGATTGATCCGATCGTATTTATCTGCGTGCCGGTTCTGCTGATCCTGGTGACGCTGGTTGCCTGTTACATTCCGGCGATGCGCGCGATGAAGGTTGACCCAATGGTTGCGCTCCGGTACGAGTAACAGCACTTCAGAATAGTCACCGCGCGATGATAATAAGCCAGTCCGCGCCGAGCGGAGCCTTTCCTCCTGACATATTTGCCTGCGTCGCTTTGATTTTTTGGAGTGACGAAGCCGTGTTTGCGGCGTCTGATGAATTGAATCCTTTGGACGACCAGCCGCGTAGAATGGTAACCGGACTGGGACAGGGCCGGACGGCCAACGAAGAACTGATAGGAGCGAGCCAGATGGATCAAATCGGATTCCTGGAGGGATTGATTCAGGACGTTCGCTACGGTCTGCGGACCCTGCGAAAGAATCCCGGCTTCACGGCGGTGGCCGTCCTTACGCTGGCGCTGGGTATCGGTGCGAATACCTCCATCTTTACGTTGATCAACGCGGTCATGCTGACGCGCCTTCCCGTCGGCCACCCGGAACAACTCGTCCTTCTTCATTGGGTTTCGCACTCGAAGGGTCCATACGTTTGGAATAGTTCCAGCTCGTACGGTGGCTGCGACACCATTGACGCCGGCTCCGGTTACAGCAATTGCTCATTTTCGTTTCCAGACTACGAGAATTTCCGCGCGCACGCCCAGAGCTTCCAGGGAATCACTGCTTTCGGCGGGGGTGTTGGCGCGCAGCTAGATAGGAACGGCCAGGCCACGCGCGCGAACGGGCAAAGTGTTAGCGGAGACTATTTCTCAGTGCTTGAGGTCCGCCCGGCTTATGGCCGAATGTTGACTGACTCGGACGACAAACCGGGCGCAGTTCCGGTCGTCGTTCTTGAATACACCTATTGGCAGAAACAATTCAATAGCGATCCGAAAGTCGTCGGCACCAACATACTTCTCAATAGCGTGCCGTTTACAATTGCAGGAATTGCTCCTCCAGAGTTCTTCGGACTCTCGCCGGGATCGCGGCCGAATTATTGGGTTCCGTTGCACACCAGAGATCGCACCGCGACGAAGCCCGATCCGACTCGCTACGAGGCGAGAACTATTTGGCTCTATGCCATCGGAAGGCTGAAACCGGGAGTACCCGTGGAAAGGGCGCGTACGGAACTGGAGGTCCTGTTCCGCGGATCGCTCGCAAATGAGGCGTCAGCCGCGGCGAAAGCGCCCACGAAGTACGAACAGACTCATCCGGGCAAGACGATTGACACCGACCTGAGCGTTGCGCTAACGAGCACTGAACGCGGCCTGGCAGGAATGCGTCAGAGGTATTCCACGCAGCTATTTGTGTTGATGGCGGCGGCCGGCCTGGTCATGTTGATCGCGAGTGCGAACATCGCGAATCTGTTGCTGGCCCGCGCTGCAGCTCGCAGAAAAGAAATCGCCGTGCGTTTGGCTATTGGCGCAACCCGTGCGCGGTTGCTGCGGCAGTTGCTTACGGAAAGTCTGCTACTTGCCCTTTTCGGATGCGTAAGCGGGCTAGTAATTTCCTATTGGGCGACCAAAGGCCTTGGTCTGGTGATTTTCTCCGCGCGTGCAACACCAGCGTTGCTTTCGATGTTTCGTCCAAATCTGGTTGTGTTTGGATTCGCAGTTGGAATTGCTACTGTTGCGTCGGTTCTTTTTGGATTGATTCCCGCGCTTACCAGCACGCGCGTTTCTCCCGGCGCCACTCTGAAAGCGGCGGGAGGCGGTTCCGGCGGCGCATCTTCAGAGAGTAGAAATCGGCTAGGACGCACGCTCGTAGCGGTTGAAATGGCCCTGGCTCTGGTGCTGGTGATCGGTGCCGGTCTGTTCTTGCGGACTCTGATCACTTTGGAAACGCTCGATCCCGGATTTCGCACGGATCACCTGCTCACCTTTTCGATATCGCCGTCGTCCGCAAAACTTTCAGACGAGAAAACTGCGGCGCTCGGACAGGAACTCCAACGCCGGCTCGCCGCGCTGCCTGGTGTGGATCGCGTCACGTGGTCGGGACAGTTGCTGCTTTCCGGCAGTCTTTGGACCACGGACGTGAAGATTCAGGAACGTCCCGACGTCGGCGAAGTGGACACGCAGCAAGCCAGCATCGGCCCGAGTTACTTTGAAACGCTGAAAATTCCGCTGCTCGCCGGCAGAAGCATTTCAGCGGCAGACTGCCGGACAGATTTTCCGGGCATCTGGGTGAACCACGCATTTGCGGCGAAATATCTGAAAAACGCCAATGCCGTCGGGCTTCACATCGTGCAGGACGACAAATCGCGTGAAATATTGGGAGTCGTTGGCGACGTGAAGTATCAGAGCGTGAAAGACAATTTTGCGCCCACGATCTACTCGGCGATGCCCGGCGGAGACTTCACCTTTCAAATAAGGACCCTTGCGAAACCTGAGTCGCTTCAAAACGCGGCAAGAAAAATTGTTAACGAAGTGGCGCCGAATCTTCCTGTTGGGGAAATGAGCACGCTACAAGACGAGATCGACGGCAATCTGGCTGCGGAAAATTCGCTGGCCCGGCTTTCCTCTGGATTCGGATTTCTCGCTCTGATTCTGGCGGCCATCGGCATCTATGGAGTTCTCGCCTATTCCGTCGCGCGTCGCACGGGCGAGATCGCCATTCGCATGTCACTCGGCGCGATGCCCGGAAATATCCTTGGGCTCATCTTGAGGGAGGGGCTGCGGCCGACGCTCATCGGTGCGGTTGTTGGTCTCCTCGGCTCGTGGGGGCTTACGCGCTTCGTTCAAAAATTCCTCTACGGCGTGAAGCCGCTTGACGCAACGACGTTCGCTGTTGCGACGCTCGTACTGCTCATGATTGCGACGCTGGCCTGCATCATTCCGGCACGCCGTGCCACACACGTCGACCCGATAGTCGCATTGCGGAATGAGTGACGGAATTTAGCTAGCACAGAACTCTCACAATAATCCTCGAAAAGGGCCGAATAGCGGCATATTCCGGCCTTTTGCAGGTCGCCCGCTCAGCACTTGTACTGCATCCAGCGCGCAGCTAAGATGCACCCACCGCGAAAACCACGCCGGTGGAACTTTTTTGCCCTCATATGCGTTCCATTCAGTGGAGGCCTAGAGCCGCCGTGGACGCGAGGCTAACAGACAATTGGAACCAGAAGCCCAACTGGTCCAGCAATGCCTGCGCGGAGACGGCGCCGCATGGGAGGAACTTGTGCGACGCCACTCGCGCCGCATATTCAATCTCTGCTACCGCTTCACGAATCAGCGGCAGGAGGCGGAGGACCTCTCGCAGGAAGTTTTCATGCGCGTCTATAAAACGCTGGGAAGCTACCGTGATATTTACGGAGCATTTGGCACCTGGGTTACCAGCGTAACGCGAAATCTTTTGATAGATCATTATCGCCGCACGCGGCGTGATCGGTTGACGGATTCAATGGAAGATGTGATGCCACAAGTCGAAGAAAAAGAATCGGCGGGAAGGCGGCCGGATCACACAGCGGCGGTCACCGAGCTGGGCGAGCATCTGCAAAAAGCGCTCGGAAAACTTTCGCCGGATTTGCGTGAAGCTGTTATTTTGCGGGATCTGGAAGGGCTGGACTACAAAGAGATTCAGCAGGTGTTGGAAGTGCCGGAAGGCACGGTGAAATCCCGTATCAACCGCGGACGAATCGAACTGGCGCGAGTGTTGAATGAGATGGGAGTACGACCGAATTAGTTGAATGATTTATTTGGAGTTAGCGATGAATTGGAACTGTGAACAAATCGAAGCGCGATTGAGTGACTTTCTGGAAGGCGCTCTTACGCCAGAGGAAGCTGCTCTCTTCGTGGCGCACTCCAGCACCTGCGCGCAATGCCAGGAACTGGTGGCAAGCGTACGCGGCCTGATCGGCGCGATGCACGCACTCGAACCAGTGGCGGCTCCCGTCAACCTGATGCCCGCCATTCTGAATAGCACGCTCGGGCCGCGCCCGTCGTCCAGCGGATGGCGCGCATGGTTTGGCTGGACGCGCATTATATTCCAGCCACGGATCGCATACGGCGCGTTGACGGTGCTCGTCACGCTTGGCATCGTTTCGCAAGCGCTTGGTATTCAGTGGAGCATGCCGACGGTTGCGGATTTGAATCCAGTGAATCTGTACCGCAATGCCGACCGGAAAGCACATTTGGCTTATGCAAAGGGATCCAAGTTTGTCGGAGACTTGCGCGTAGTGTATGAAATTAAGTCCCGGCTGGAACCTTCTGAGCAGGATTCTGCTCCGCAGAAGACTCCCGCTGCGCAACCTTCTTCACCAGGACAGAGCAAAACGCCTTTGAATTCTCCGCTGAATCGCGCGGAATCCGCGGAAGACTATTTCACCCGGCTGGCTTGCGCAGTGTGGATAGCGCCGGTAAGGAGCATGCCATGAAGTGTGCCGTTCATCCTGAAGTGGACGCAACCGGATATTGCCGGAATTGCGGCAAAGCTTTATGCACCGCATGCTCGCGCGAAGTTCGCGGCATGATCTATTGCGAAGCGTGTCTGGCAGATATGGTCACGCAGCCGCGCGCGGCCCCGATCGAAGGCGGGCGGAGTCCCGCGCTCGCAACCATGCTGGGGTTTGTCCCGGGGCTAGGCGCGGTTTACAACGGCGAATACATGAAAGCGATTGTTCATGTACTTGTTTTTGCTTCCCTAGTCGGAATTGAAAGCGGTGACCATCCGGATTCCATCCATGCGTTTATCGGCATCATGATTGCCGCATTCGTCGTCTATATGGTGATTGATGCCAATCTTTCCGCGAAAGCACGTCTCGCTGGGAAAGCACCTTCTGATCCTTTGTCTGAAATCGGCAAAGGCAGGACGGTATGGCCATTTGTGCTGATTGGAATTGGGATTCTGTTTTTGCTGCGGAACTTCGATTTCATCAACATGGACGAGATGATTAATCGCTGGTGGCCCCTGTTGCTGATTGCGATAGGCGGATTTATGGTCTGGCGGCGGACTGAAAAGCGATCATAGAAATTCGGAGGAAGACCATGGCAATACGATGTAACTGTCAACGCTGCTCGATTCGAGGACTGATGGGCCCGGCGATTCTAATTACGATTGGCGTCCTGTTCTTGGTCCAACAGTCGCATTGGGCTTACCACTTCGGAAGGACTTGGCCCGTGATTCTCCTGGTCATCGGTGTCGTGAAGTTGGCGGAAGCACTGGCTTCAGACGCCGGGCATGGAACGCAACAGATTCCACCGCCGGGGCCGCCGTCGGGGCCGGGTATGGGACCGCAACAGGGGCCGGGACAACCCCCGCCGCCGCTGAGCTGAAGTCTGGGAGGCAAAATGGCATCGAATGATCCGCGCCACCGACGTTCCATTTTTAGTGGCCTGCTGCTGATTATTTTCGGCGGCTTGCTGCTGAGCCACAACTTCGGCGGAAGTCAGCCCGCTTGGCAAATTCTGCAGCAATGGTGGCCGCTTATTTTTATTTTGTGGGGGCTGGCAAAGCTCTACGATCATTTTATATCGCGGCGCACGGGGCAGCCTGCTCCGCCAACGATTTCGGCGGGCGAGGTTCTACTCGTATTGCTGTTGCTTGCGGTAGTCGGCGGCCTTGGAATTATTGACTGGGGCACAAATCATCCGAACCGCGGCGAAATTTTCTCGCTCTGGAATGAATCGTATTCGTTCACCGAATCCGTCCCTCCGCAAAATATACCCGCTAAAGCGCAGGTCACTGTGCGCAGCGCGCGCGGAAACATCACGGTAACGGCGGACGACACGCAGCAAATCAGCGTGACCGCTCGCAAATCGGCGAACGCCGCCAGTGAAAGTGAAGCACAGACGCGCGTAAACCATGTTCACGTTACGGTAACTCAAACTGATGGCGGATTTGTCGTTGAACCGCAAGGCCAGAATGATTCGGAAGGAGTAGTCGGCGTCGAACTCGAGGTGCATGTCCCGAAGAACGTCTTGCTGGACGCGCGAACCGATCGCGGTAGTGTTCAGATAACCGGCATCGCGGGAAACGTCACGATTCAAGGTCAACATGGTGCGATCGAGGCGCGCCAATGCGGCGCGGACGTGAGCGTGGAATCCAACAACAATTCCGATGACATTCGCATTGTTGGCGCGGCCGGGAACGTCAGAGTATCCGGCCACGGCGCACAGGTGGAAATTTCCGATGTGCAGGGCGCGGTAACTCTGGATGGCGACTACTTCGGCTCGCTGACTTTCGCGCGTCTCGCAAAGGGAATTCATTTTGTCTCGAATCGGACGGATCTGGCGGTGACTCAACTGAGCGGTCGAGTGGAGATTACTAATCCGGGCGATATGGGAATCTATGATTCGACTGGAAACGTAACGTTGACGACCACCAAGCGCGACCTGACTTTGGACAATGTGACGGGAAAAATCCAAGTGGACAACCGGAGTGGAAACATCACCGTCCGATTTACGCAACCGCCGCACGAACCGGCGGAATTGACCACCCAATCTGGAGACATTGACGTCACGTTGCCTGCGAAGGCTGCATTCGACGTCAGCGCGCGCGCGGATAACAATGGCGACATCAGTTCTGATTTTAACGAGTTGCAATCGAAAATTGATTCGCAACGCGGGAATGCGAGATTGGATGGGAGTGTGGGTTCCCACGGTCCGAAGCTGGATTTGCGCACAACTCACGCCACGATTCGAATTCGCAAGGGGCAGTAGGGTTCGTTTACGGCCCGGCGTTTCAGCGCTCAACAACTTTGTCGAGCGACTCAAAAAAGCCGGGGAACGATACGTCGGTGCATTCCGCATGACGAATCGTGCTGGGGCCTTCGGCCCCCAGCGCCGCAACGGCAAACGCCATCGCAATCCGGTGATCCCCATGAGTTTCGATTTCCGCGCCGTGCAATCTTCCAGCTGAGCGGCCACCCACACGCAAACCATCGGGCCGCTCTTCGACGTTTGCGCCCATCCGCCGCAAATTTTCCGCAACAACCGCGATGCGGTCGCTTTCTTTCACGCGTAATTCCTTTGCATCGCGAATCTCAATTCCCTTTTCTGTGAAGGGACCGAGCGCCGCGAGCATCGGCAACTCATCGATCAGCTGTGCAACTTCGTCTCCGGCAATTTCACCACCTTCAACAGGCGCGTGGCGCACGGCTACGTCACCCACCAATTCCCCGCCCGCTTCGCGCACGGACAGCAATGAAATTGGCACACCCCATCCCGCAAGCAGATCAAGTACGGCGGTGCGCGTGGGATTCAGCCCGACATCGTGCAGCACGAGACTGGATTCGGGAAGAATGAGCGCCGCAGCAAGAAAGAAAACGCCGGAGGAGAGATCGCCGGGCACAGTTAAATCCCGCGGACGAAGTTCCACGCCGCCCGTTACGCGCAGTGTGCGCTCGAAGCGGCCAACGTGCACGCCGAACTCCTCCAGCGCTAATTCTGTGTGGTCGCGCGTCGGTACGATCTCGGTGACCTCGGTGACGCCTTCCGCGAATAATCCAGCCATCAAAATTGCGGACTTCACCTGCGCGCTCGGCACCGGCAACGTGTAGTCAATGCCGGCGAGTTTGCGGCCGTGAATTTTCAGTGGCGCGACACCCTCATGACCGGCGTGGATTTCCGCGCCCATCTGCGTCAGCGGCTCAATCACGCGTCGCATCGGGCGTCGCTGCAGAGATCGATCGCCGGTCAGCGTCGAATCAAATGGCTGCCCCGCAAGAATTCCTGCCAGCAGTCGCATGGTCGTGCCGGAATTTCCGGCATCGAGTTTGCGTCGCGAATGCTGCAATCCGTTCAATCCAGCGCCGGTGATTCGCACCGCGGAAGCAGTGCGCTCGATTTTCACTCCCAGCTTTCGCAAGCAATCGAGCGTGCTCTGGCAATCCGCTGCAGCGGAGAAATGCTCGATGCGGCTGGTTCCCCGCGCCAAGGCCGCAAGCAAAGCGTAGCGATGCGAAATGGATTTATCGCCGGGCAGCACGACCGGGCCTGAAAAGGTGCGCGCGGAAATTATTTTTCGATTTGCCACGCAGGAATTCTAGCACGGCACTGCGCCCGGCCGATTTTTCAAAGCCGACGCAACCGAAATGCGCTGAACCGCTTCTAATCGAGTGGGTTAGTATTAGCCCTGCAAGAATCGCAACATCCGTGTAACGAAGTGAAATGCCGCCCTTCGTTCAGGCGTAATATACTGTAGGAGGGCAATTAGGATGTCTCGGCCCATCAGCAGCAGATTTCCCGGTGTAACGCTTCGCCAATTATCCATCGCCGCAGTCGGAATCCTTCTCTGCACGGCATTTGCTGGCGCGGCTATTGCGCAGCAGGCTTCCCCTCCCGCTTCGTCATCTTCGACAGCGAATTCGTCCAAGACGTCAAATCAATCGAGCTCTGGTGCTCAATCAACTCAACAGGACATGCAGGGCATGGGAAATATGCCGGGCATGAACATGAGTCGCGGCCAGATGACCGCCGATCAAATGGCGCAGCATGATGCCAACGGGCAAATGATTCCCGGGCACCAGCATATGGGCCCGCACATGAAAATGAGCGCCAGGCGCGCGTCAACCCCCGAAGATTGGGCGAAGGCTGACGAAGTCGTCAACGAATTGCGCGAAGGCATTGAAAAATATAAAGACTACCGCGCCGCGCTCGCCGACGGCTACCAGCCGTTTCTGCCAAACCTTCCGCAGCCGATGTATCATTTCACAAGCGCGCGCAACGGATTCCTGGAATCTTTCACATTTGACGCGTCGCGCCCCACCTCCTTGTTGTACAAAAAGACCGCGAGCGGCTACGAGCTGATTGGCGCGATGTACACCATGCCCGTGCGAGCGACGGAAGAAGAATTAAACGAACGGATACCGCTCAGTGTGGCGCAATGGCACTTGCACACGAATTTGTGCATGCCGAAGCAGGGTCAAGTACAACACGCCGATTTTTCAAAATTCGGCTTGATGGGCTCGATCACCACTAAAGCGTCTTGCGACGCAAACGGCGGCCGATTCTACCCGATCCTTTTCGGTTGGATGGTGCATGTTTATCCTTTCGAGCCGAGTCGCGAGAGGATTTGGGAACAGTAAGGCTTCTAAAGTGGAGCGAGTAGTATAATTTCTAATCTGGATTTCGCGGTTCGCAAAAATTATATGAAAAAGAACAATTTCGGAATTTCGCGTTTTCGATTTGCACTCACGCGCTCCGCCGTCCTCGCGGCGCTTTTCCTCGTCGCCATGTCCGCATTCGCCGCTCCCGCTGATTCCCCGGAGATTATGCCGCTCAGCCAGGTGAAGCCCGGGATGAAGGGCGTGGCCTACACAATTTTCAGCGGCGATCAAATCGAGAAATTCGATTTGGTGGTGCTCGGTATTCTTCCAGACCTCCTCGGCCCGCACGAATCAATCATCCTCGTGCAACTTGTCGGCCCGAAAGTAGAGCACACTGGCGTCGTTGCAGGCATGAGCGGGAGTCCCGTGTACATTGATGGGAAACTCGTAGGCGCGCTTGCACTCAAGTTTGGCTCGTTCACAAAAGAACCGCTCGGGGGCGTTACCCCCATCGAAAACATGATGGAGGTGACTCCGCGTTCCCCGCGCACGACTGCCGTTCGAACAGCGAGCGGCGATTCCATCGCGTCGGATTCTGCCTCAACTTCCGCGAGCCAGCCTCGCTATGAACTGACGTCCGACGTCGTCGAGCGCGGCTCATGGTTAAAAGGAGATGCGGCGGCGCACCTCGGCGGCGCATATCTAACTCCCATCGAAACGCCGTTGGTTTTTTCCGGCATCTACCCTTCCGTGCTTGCGCACTTCGCGCCGGAACTTTCCGGATACGGATTGATCGCTGTTCCGGGCGGCGCGGGAAAACCGCAGCCCGACGACGCAAATATCGTTCCCGGAGATATGGTCAGCGTCATGCTTGTAAGTGGAGACATGACCGCTGCGGCGTCGTGCACTGTTACTGCGATTGTTCAAAATCGAATTTACGCCTGCGGTCATCCGATTTTCGCGCTGGGCGATGTCAGTTTCCCGCTCGCTCGTGGACGCGTTGTTGCCACCATGTCATCGCAGGACAGCTCCACGAAAATCGTGACCACTGGCGGAGTCATCGGCACACTCACTACCGATCGCTTGTCCGCCATCATGGGAACCGCCGGCGCCGGCCCGAAAATGATTTCTATGGACATGAGCCTTTTGACGCCCGCAGGCGAACACAAATCGCACTACGAGCTTGCCGAGAACAAAGACCTCACTCCGTTGCTCGTCGGAATCGTCGCGCAGAATGGTTTGACCTCAAATAATTTCTACAGCGAAGGCAACACGCTCCGGCTTTCCGGAGAAATTAAAATTGCCGGCCATTCCTCGGTCCAGTTGGAGAATATGTTTGCGCCCGGCGGAGCACTTTTGCAGGACAGCGCCATCGTGACCGGAACCGTGCAGGCGCTTTTCTCGCGTGTATTCACCAATCCTTACGAACAACCAAAAATTGAACACATCCAACTAAAGCTCGAAAGTATTCCCGAGCGGCGGTTCACCGCGATTGAAGGCGCCTGGACGGACGCCACCGAAGTTGTACCCGGACAAACCGTGCAGGTGAAAGTTCTGTTGCGTGCATATCGTGGGGCCGCTGAACTTCGTACAATTCCGATTACAATTCCCTCTCAAGTAGATCGCGGCGTAAATTTGCGAATTCTGGTCAGCGATTCGCTCGGCGCGGATCGCACACTGCGGCCGATTTCTCCGCAGGCCTCGGCAACTCAAGCTGGCGGACTCGAACAATACATTCGCATTCTGAATCGCGAGCGCCGCAACAACCGCCTGTACGTAACTTTGTTGCAGCCGACAACAACACTCTTGCTCGAAGATAAGGAACTTCCTAACGCGCCACTTTCCGCCGTCAACGTGTTGAACCAGCGCCGCGGCGAACCAAACGCGACGATGCTGCGCGAATCGCTGGCGGGTGAATGGTCACTTCCAACGGAAGGCGTCATCTCCGGCACCGTATCGCTTTCAGTGCGAGTCAAATAAAATTCACGTATCGAGCGCGCGAAAGAGTGCGCGCGGTAATTCCTCAAAGAAATTCCTGGAGAAGACGAAAATGAATCGAGTTCGACGTAGGCCCCGGTCGCTTGCAATTGGAATGCTTGCGCTCGTGGCCGCTTTCTTTGCCGCGTCCGCTCTGCGAGCGGAACATACCCGCTACTGGCGCCAGTCGTCGTTTGAGGAATTCGATAAAGGCATAGCGAAAGGTGTCGCCCTGCGCAGCGACGGCAAGCTAATGCTGGCGCCGCGCTTTGAACCGATGTCGGATCCAAATTCAGCATTCCTGTGGGCTTTGCGCGCGGACTCCAAAGGAAATGTATTTGTCGCCGGTGGCTCCGGCGCCAAAGTTGTTCGTTATGACTCGACCGGCAAGTCTTCCACTTTCTTCACGGCTGAAGAGTTATCCGCGCAAGCTCTCGCCGTAGATGCGCAGGATAATCTTTACGTGGGAACTTCGCCCGACGGCCGCGTTTACAAAGTGAGCGCCGCCGGCGAAAAGAAAATTTTCTTTGAGCCGAAAACAAAATATATCTGGGCGCTGGCCGTGGATTCCGACGGAACGCTTTACGTTGCGACCGGCGATGGCGGCACCATTTTTTCCGTGAAGCCTGATGGCAAAGGTGAAGTTTTCTACAAGAGCGATGAAGCCCACATCCGCGCGATAACATTTGATCATCAAGGAAATTTGCTCGCGGGCACGGAACCCGATGGCCGCATCCTCCGAGTTCCGAAAGCCGCTCCCGCGGGCAAGCCGCGCCAGGGCTTCGTAGTTTATGAAACATCCAAAAAAGAAATCACTTCGATGGTCGAGGACAGCGCCGGTAATTTATATGTTGCGGCGATCGGTGATAAATCACGCACGTCCGGCCTGACATTTTCGGAACCGTCGGATATTTTGGCGCCCTCCGCGCCGCTCGGCGGGCTGCCGGGCAATGGATCGACATTCGTACTCGGCGGTATTCCGCAGCAGCCACCCGCTACGCAGACACCGTTCTTGCCTCTTGCACCGGTAAATGGCAGCGCCGTATATCGTCTCGCGCCGGACGGTTCTCCGCAGCAGCTCTGGAGTTCACGCGACAGTCTCGTTTACGCGCTTGGATTTTCTCCTGCCGGAAAGCTTTTGCTCGGCACAGGTAACCGTGGAATCGTAATTGCGCTCGACGGTAATAATCTCTTCACGACGCTGGCGAAAACGGAATCGGGCCAGGTCACTGGACTGGCGCAGGGCGCGGGCGGAAAAGTATTCATGTGCACGGCGAATCCCGGAAAAGTTTTTTCGCTTGGACCCGACGATGTTGGCGAAGGCACCTTTGAATCTCAGCCGATTGACGCGCGTTTTTTTTCCGCGTGGGGGCGCTTGGAATGGTGGGGCGAAAACTCCGGAATGTCGGCATCCGGGCATCCCCACGTTGAGGTATTTATCCGCGCCGGTAACACCGCGAATCCAGACGCAAACTGGAGCGCCTGGGCCGGCCCTTACACCCAGAGCGGACAGAAGGTCGAAGCTCCCGCCGCGCGATTTGCTCAGTGGAAAGCCGTGCTTCGCAGCGGCAGTCCTTCGCCAGTACTTTCCTGGATGAGCCTTTCCTATTTGCCGAAGAACGTCGATCCACAAATTGATGGTATTGCTGTGCAGGATCCCGGCATCCGCGTTCAGGGACAGGGCCTGACTGGAAACATCGGGAGTGGAAATCAGGGATCTGCGCGGCTCAGGCAACCGGAAGTTTTTGGTTCGGCGTCATCCGGCTCTAGCTTCAACTCAGGTGGACCGCAGGATCGCGCATCCTCGCGCTTCGATACGCCCGGACAAGGAACCGCCCAGAAGGGATTTCAATCGGTGCTGTGGAGCAGCCACGACGATAACGACGACGAACTTGTTTATCGCATCTATTTTCGCGGCGAAAATGAAAAGGAATGGAAACTTCTGAAAGAAAATCTCCGCGAAAAATATTATTCGTGGGACACCACTTCCATGCCCGATGGCGCCTACTATTTGAAAATCGTTGCGTCGGATTCGCCATCCAATCCTCCTGCCGAGGCGCTCGAAACCAGCCGCGAGTCTGAACGATTCGTTGTAGATAACACACCCCCGGAATTAACCGGCCTGGAATCGGGCCCCGGTGAAAACTCCAATGAGACTCGCATCCGGTTCACGGCAAAAGATTCCGCAAGCGCAATCGCGCGAGCCGAATACAGTCTGGACGCGGGCGAATGGACTCTCGTTTACCCTGCGGGAAGGCTCAGCGACTTCGCCGAGGAACATTACGTCATTCCTCTTCGTGACCTTGCCGCCGGCGAACACACCATCGCCGTTCGAGTCTACGACCGCTTTGAAAATGTCGCCGCGAGTAAAATAACATTTCACTCTCCCGCCGGCGGGCGCTAGATTTTTCGCCCGATTCGACCTGGATTTTCAGCAGCGGCCGCGCTTTGTGCGGCCGCTGTGACATAATGTGCATGAAATTCAGGGAGAAACTCAGTTGCGTGATGATTTCCGGCCGAACCTGAACGACATTCGCGAAGCGCATCGCCGCATCGCGCCGCATATTCACCGCACGCCGGTGATGACCTCAGAATCTCTGAACGAAATTTCGGGCGCAAAACTTTTTTTTAAATGTGAGAATCTGCAAGTCACAGGCTCGTTCAAAATGCGCGGCGCCACGAACGCCGTTTTCTCTCTGACGGAGGAAGAAGCAGCCCGCGGAGTGGTGACGCCCTCATCCGGAAATCATGGCGCTGCATTATCGCGAGCCGCGCGCAGCCGCGGAATTCCGGCATGGGTCATCATGCCGAATAATTCGCCGATGGTGAAACGCCACGCCGTGGAAGCGTACGGCGGGAACATCACCTTGTGCGAGCCGACGATACGCTCGCGCCAGGAAACCGCCGCAGCGGTTCAGGCGCGCACCGGCGCAATTCTGATTCATCCGTACGACAACGACCTGATTATCGCGGGCCAGGGAACGGCCGCAGCCGAACTACTGGAGGAAGTGCCCGAGCTCGACTTGATCATCGCGCCTGTTTCCGGCGGCGGATTGCTTTCCGGCACTTCTATCGCATCCAAGGGTATCCGTCCGCAAATTAAAGTTATCGGCGCGGAGCCGAAAAACGCCGATGACGCTTTTCAATCTCTAAAAGCGGGACACATCGTCACGCTCGACCACTACGACACAATTGCCGACGGACTTCGCGCCACGCTTGCGCCGCGTACCTTCGCAATCCTGAGCAGACTCGTCGATGAAATTTCCACGGTGACCGAAGCGGAAATTATCGCCGCCATGAGGCTTCTGTGGGAACGAATGAAGATAGTGGTCGAGCCCTCTGGAGCCGTTTCGGCGGCGCCCGCATTGAATCGCCGGATTCAGGCCGAAGGCAAACGAGTAGGAATTATTCTGAGCGGCGGAAATGTGGATCTAACTTCCCTGCCGTTTTCCGCGGCATAGGTTTCCGCAATCTGCTCCGTATTTTTAACCTTTCGGTCTCAGTTCACAGTTAAACTGAGCGTCGTCGTGGCCGTCACATTCCCGCTGCCGGTCGCTGTGATTACAAGTGGATAGACGCCCGCCGCAGTGCCCGGCGTCGGTACGACAGTCGTATTATCGGCGGTAATTCCACAACCATCGGCAATCATTGCCACAACAAATAGTAGCACTCGTAGCTTCGCATAAGCAGCTACACGACGACGCTGAACTATTTTTGGCAAAGTCACAATCAACGCTGTCATCAGCAGCAAAATTTCCCAGAAGATCGCCGGTCGATGTGAGGAAGGCGGTTCGCGCCGCAAACCTCGCACCGGCGAAACGCCGTTTGCCGTCGTCGTCACGCTCAGCGAAATCGAAGGGCCCGCCACAACGCTTCCCGCGGAAAACGTACAGGTCGAAACAGGCGGGCATCCCGCAATCGAAAATGTAACCTGACCGCTCAGCGGCGGACTTAGCGTATTGACCGTGAACGATGCCGACGCGCCCGCGTGAATCGACATCGCCGGCGGCGACGCAATCAATCCCGCTGGAATGGGCGCATTAAAATTAATCGTCGTATTCCCGCCGCACTCCGCCGAATTTGTTCCGGCGGGCGGACACAGTGTGGTATCAAACGCCGTCACCATGAAAAAATATGTTGTCCCCACTGTCACCGCGATCGGCACCTGCGATTGCAGCACCGTTGCGGAAATGTTGTTGTCGCATGCGACATTCGTGAAGTTTCCAGGCGCGCCGGTGTAAGCTGAGAGCGACGTGTCGTACGAGCGTCCAATCGTGCTGACGACAACCGTTCCCGTTGTTCCAGCCGTGTATCTCCACCAAACAGATTTTCCAGTCGGATTTTGGCTCAGACCGGCGGCGCAGGGCGGAATCGGATCCGTCGCTTCGCTCGTCGCAGCGGAATTATCCACCATACTGGTAGATGTAGCCGACGTCACGGCAATCGCGTTCGCGAAATTATCGTTGACCGGTGGCGCAGCGCTATTCACGGCGAACAACAGTTGTGGTGTAGCAGCGCCGCCACCGCGCGGCAGATTTGTCACTCCAATAAGGAATTGTCCGCCCGATTGCAGTAACGTATGGGAAAGCGTGGAGGTAATCTGATTCCCACCGACGTTCACAACTGTGCCTGTCACTCCTGTCGTGGCGTTGTTAAAAGTGACTTGCGCGTTCTGATCGAATCCCGTACCCGTTATGGTGATAACCGTATCCGCTGCTCCGGCGTTCATCCGACCGCGGGCGTGAGTGCAAAGTTAAGGCGGGTTCAGGGTTGAACTGTAATCGCAACACTCGTCGAAGTCGAACTTAGGTAGTTCGAATCGCCGCTGTACACGGCCGTGACGTTGTCAGTCTTTGAAGCAGGCGTGCCGCCACCGGAGCTAATGCTACTGCTACTGGTACTGCCGCAGCCGACAACACCCAATCCAGCGGCAAAGAACAATAGAACGACAAACGCGAGTTTTCGACGTTTCCGCAGCGGCAGTGTGCAAACCAGAAAAAGGGCGAAGGCAAGCATCCCGGCCACAACGCTAGGGGGCGCAAACCTGCCGGGGCCGCGAAAATCTCCGACTGGCTTAACCACTTGGGAAATCGCGGCGGTTGAAAGTGTAGCGACGCCAGCGACAAACCCGTTTAGATCGGTTGTTGCGGTGACATTCACGGGCGCCCCAATCATCACACCATTTGAAAAGAACGACACAGTTCCAGTCGGCGCTGCGCCCAGGCTGCCGGGCACTGTAGATGATAGTTCCGTATCCACAAGCGCCTGGAGCGTAAAGCTTGCGCCGGACACAACGCTCGACGGAGCAGCGATCACGGAACTGAACGTGCTGGCCTTCGTGATTGTCAATGCAACTGCAGCCGAAGTGGGGCTGGCACCATAGCTTGCCCCGCCAGTGTAGGTAGCCTGGAAGGTGTGCGCGCCTACCGCGAAGGCTGGAATCAAAGTCACAGGAGAATTGACGCCAGGCGTACTGACGTTAGGACTCTGCACTTCCAAATATCCCTCGGAGTTCAGCGTGAAAGCGCCCCCGTCAAGCGCGGCGCCATTGTCGCTGATGTTCACAGTTCCCGTCGCCGACTCCTGTCCGGAAGCTCCGACAACGTCCGCGCGCAACAAGATCAAACTTCCGTATGGCGCCGTTCCTAGTGTGGAGAACGCGCCGGAAAGCACATTATAATCGATAGCCTGCAACGAAGTTGTACTGCTCTCGGGATTTACGATCATTTCGATGGGACTCGTCGAGTCGCTCGATCCGTGAATTCCATCACCCGTGTAGTGCGCGGTCAGATTGTAGGTTCCGCCGAGCAGGAATGACGTGGACGCCACGGTGGGATTGCCGGTCAAATGAATGGTATCTACGTTGGTCGGAGTGCTGTTGGCACTAGCGAAAATAAAATGGTTCACGCCAGCCGTGTTGTTTCCGTTGAAGCAGTTTGTGGTGCTGGGAACGCAGGTTCCGAGCAGGGCGACATCCTCCGGCATGGCGGTTGTATTAGCGGGGAGGCCACCAGTAACTCCGATGCTGACGGTCACAGATGACCCGTGCGTAACCTGGTAGCACAACGTACCCGGCGCTGTGCCGTTGGGACAAGTTGAGTTGGTAGGGGACGTTACGGACAAAGTCGTGGATGTGGGCGTAAAAACTGCCCCGCTCCATGCGTTCACCAGGTTATTCGCATTGACGGAACCCAATCCGGTGGCAAGATCAAACCCGGCGCCGGCTGAGTACGCGATGGTGCCCGTGATAGCGCCGGTATTCGGGTTCAAAGTTTCCTCGATACCTAGAGCGGCTGACCTGGAATTCGTGTTGCTGCAGCCCTGAGTACCGCCAATACAGGGGACCGAGTTATTCCCCAAGATTACATCATTGAACACGCAGTTGGCTGCTGGGCCGCTGTTGGTTCCCGGCCCATTTGACGAGCTGCAATTCGCCGGCGTTTGCGCTGCAGCCAGGGGATAGAGCACATAATTCGCATTGCCCTGTCGGCCGCTGTGACCCAGCTTGACCATGTTCTGATTAACCATCGCCATTATTCCGGCAAAAGCGGGTGCCGCCGATGAGGTGCCGCCAACCCCAATAAAGGTTGTAAATGGAACGCTCAGATTACAGCTACCCGCTGACGGATCCTGGTCTGCTTCGCATACGATGTAAAAGCTCCCCGACACGAGACCATCCGATGCGAAAAGAGCCATGTCAGGAATGTCTCGTACACTGTCCTGTGGCACGCCCGGGCCCGTCTGAAAGGCGGGTTTTGAATAGCCATTCAAGCACTGAGTGGTGGTCGAGTTTATGCAACTACTCGCGCCACCACCGCCGGCGACGATATTGATCGAGGCCGAAGTGGTAGTGAAATTGTTGCAGCCCGTTAGGCCGTTTTGCGCGCAGGAATCATTCCAAACAGTCTCCGGAATGTAGCTCTTGGCCGAAACGCCGGAAGGATCGGTGATCGTATTCGTCGGCGGCGGAGCCCAAAACGTTGACTGGTAGTTCGGCGCGGAAAGATCAAAGTCCGTGCCGCCGAGGGCGACGTTGAATGGAGTCGATGCAATTCCGTTTACGAACGGGCCATATTGCGCGGCCTGTTCAACATTCTCGTTGTCGCATGCAGCCGAGCCGCTATCGCCGGTCGAGATGATTACGGTGATGCCTTGCGCGGCGGCTTGTTCCCACAGACTCGAATAGAAAAGATTGCCTGCGTTTCCGAGGAACGCTTCGCAGTCGCCAAAGCTCTCGCTCATGACAGGAGCGAGGTTGTTATCGATAATATGTTCCGCCGCGAGGTCAATTCCGGCCGATGTCTCGGTATTCTCGGCAATCACGAAGAGAATGGATGCGTTCTTGGCCACGGCGCCCGACCACTGTACGTCCAGATCTCCTTCGGTTTCGTCATTATTGAAGCCGGGGTCAGGCCCATCCAGGATGATCTGGGGGGCGTTATTAGCGCCGCCTGTCGGCAGGCCGAACAAAGTGCGGAATTCCTTAACGTCGTCAGATGTGCATCCGGCGGGCAGCGTGGTGCCGGTGCAGATCTCTGAATCACCAACGATCGCAATAGTCTGCCCGGTGCCGTCAATGCCGGCGTTCCAGAGGGGCAAAACATTGTAGATCGTGGCGAAATCGGTGGGACCCAGAGCATTACATGGCTGAGCGGATCCGACGCCGGCCGAACAGCCTGCGAACGAGTAGAGAGGAGTCACCTTGCCGGTGTCCTTTGCCCGCTGAAAAAGACCGAGCTTCTTGCTCATCGGTTTTTTGCTGAAATTGTGCAACGTATTGACGCCAGCCATTACAGGCGCCAGCGCTGAGGGAATCGACGGATCGGTCGCGTTCGCCCAGTGCTCTTCGTCATTCACCACATACTTGTGGATTTCCGTCTGAAAAGCTTCGCGTACCTGGCCCGCGGTTCCCGAAAACTCGATGAGCATCCGGCCGGCCGCCACGCGATTCACCTGAAACCCGTGCGCCTGCAGCCACGCTGTGATAGTTTGAATGTCGCTATCGGAAACTCCGAACTGTTGTCCGAATTGCTCTGGCGTGAGCCACTGGTGGAAATTGGGCGACGACTTGCTCTGCTGTCCTTCCATCAGCGTCCTCAGCGCCGATTCCTGATCCGGGCTGCGCCGCAATACCATCTGCATCCGCTGCATCGGCAAGGAATCCGGCGCCGCGCCCTGATCATTCTGCACCGACGCGAGAGGGTGTGTATTGCCCTTTAGCGTCACTCGGTTACTTTCACTGATGGCGTGCGTGATCCGCGCAACATTCGCGCCTGCGGTCTGCGCGAAAACATGCGGCGTGAAAGTGGTCAGAATAGCCAGCGCGAGAGCAGCCCGCAAAATCTTCGAGAAATTCGGTCGCATTACGATCCCCCAGGTGCGTCTTGTAGCATGGATAGTAGGAATTTCTTCGTGCACGTACGTTGCATGCCGATTCGCGGGCTATCGCCATTCATTGCCTGAAATTGGATGCAACATTTCACGAATAGGCTTCCTCATATTTTCAATTGTGCGAACCTAACCAGCCTCGCTTGCGAGCTACACCCCTACTCACGAAATACAAACACCTCAGCCGTAAGAAAGTTGCAGTATAGTGCTTATTTGGAGAAATTGGCGATGGGGATACCCGCCGGAGGGAGTTACTTCGAGGGAGAAACGGGTTCCGCGGGAGGATCCGTCAAATGCCACAATCGAACTTATTTCGGACGCGATCCCTATCCGTCGATCGGTTTCCAGTCTGACGGTGGAAACGAAATCCGCCAGAAATTGCTTGAAGGACTTACAAACTCAACAGGGATCAGGTACCCATCCGGCGACTGCTGCGCTTGCCGCGTAACGCGCCCGGCAATGCGCTCCTTGGTCATTTTGTGTTCAAGGTCCAGCAGCGTCTCAGCGGGAACACTCTCCGCGGCGCAAATCATCGCGCCGTGAACATTAACGGCGACCGTGTGAGCCTGGAAGCTAATTTCTTTGCCATTCAGCCCGTACCGAATCACTACCCCAACGCGCATCATCACCCGCTGGCTTCGACGCCGGTCATCTGTTGCCGCCACGCTGGTCCGTCCGGCGGACGCGTCTTTCTCTGTGGGTCTTCCCGGCGTTTCCTTGGGTATCTCAGGCAAGCTCATAGTTCCAGTCCCCAGAAATCCATCTCAGGCTCAATCAGTTCAATTCCATACTCCCAACCTTCCACGCGCTCATTGCCCTTCCACACAATCACTCCGACGTTTGAGCGAAGATTGGCACGATTGACGATTTCCAGTTGCTGTTCAACGGAAAATTCCCGCGGGATCACTGCGAGGCAGCCATAAGGCCCGACAACGCGCGTATGTACCTCCAACGTGCCCGGACCGGCATCGGCATGCCAGGCAACGCTTACCGGCACTCGCGAATTGACGCGCACGCCCCGGCGCTTGCTTTGGAATTTCGCTTCTTGAGTAGCTTCCCGATAAACTGACACTGTTCAACGCTCCCAACAAGCCCGGCGGATTCACATCGGCGAGCACCTGCATCGCCGCTGGCGAGCGCTCCGCTATCATCTTAGCTCTTATAAATGATGTTAGGTGTCGGACCTTGCGTGGGTCAATAGTACCAATTGTACTTAAGTACAGGTGCGGGCTATAAATCGGGACAGTTAGGCGGTTTTCACCGGCGCTTCAACCGTGCGATGAAACATGCGGCGCGTACCGCCCGGCGTCAAGGCGGGCATTCGCAGCTGTCGTCTTGTCCCGCGCCAGATTCGCCTGCGCTTGCGCAAGAGCCGCGTCGCATGGCCGCCGATCGATGGTACGAAGTAGCTGGCCCTTCCGAACGTCCTATCCTTCCTCAAATCTAATTGTCTCCAGCTCGCCCGATACCAGCGGTTTGATCGAGACCGACGCGAACGCTTCAACATTTCCGATCGCGATAATTTGCACCGGCATCGTCTGCACTGTCGCCTTCGCAACGCGCACCGGCACATCGGGAGGCGGACCAGCCGCAATCTCTTTTTTCTCGCCGCCCGGCGCAATCAGCAGGCAGGCGAGTGCCAAAATCAGGAAACCACGATGGAGGAATCGGAACATTTGGCCTCAGTTTACACGAATCTGCGCAGTAATTTCGCGTGTTCCAAGATTTCCAGGGATTGTTACTCTCTCGTGCGGCCGTCGCCGCTCTTTGCGCGCATTCCGCCCAGCCAAATTCGAGCCAGCGTCCGGCTCACCATCCGATCGCTGAATTCTGGATATTTTCCCGATCCCAACAGGCTGTGCATGATGTTGTAGTGGCCCACCATGCCGATAAAACTGCGCGCGGCCAGCAGCGGATGCATCGTCCGAAATTCTCCAGCGCGCATTCGCCCACGAATGTATTTCGCAAGCAAGTCCCAATAAGTCGTCGTGTAGGTCCGGAAGAATCTCTGGGAAAGTGAATGCCGTTCCAACGCGCTGAACAGGAACAGGCGCAAAAATGTCGGCTCGCGCCGCGACCGCTCCAATATTCCTTCTGCTATCGCCGCAAAGAACTCCTCATCCGCTTCCGGCTTGCCGCTGCGCGCTCGTTCCGCAATCAAAGCTTGAAGATTCCCGCGGCTATTTCGCTGGCGGGATAATTCGTCAAGCACCGCCCAGTACAGCGCTTCCTTACTCCGGAAGTGGCGAAAGAGGATCGCCTCGTTCACCTGCGCTTGATCCGCGATTTGTCGCGTGGTGGTTCCTCGAAATCCCTGCTTTGCAAACAGAAGGCGTGCAACCGCGATAATTTGAATGCGCCGATCCGCCGCCGAGATTCGTTTTCGCTTTGCCGCCATGTAAGTGCCCGCTTACTACACACTTATCTTTCCAGACCGCACAGCATATGTCAACGCCGCAAACCTTAGATCCTGTAAGCAGTATGGATTAACGCCCCACGCGCCGCGCCGCGAAGCGCCGTGTTTTCATTCAGGATTACAAGCACCGGTATCGCTTCCAATAAAGGCTTCATCCGCCCTTTGCCGAGAAATGCCTCCAGGAAAAGCGGCCTCTGAAGCTCGCTAAGCATTTTCGGAGCAATTCCGCCGCCAATATATATTCCTCCGGTGGCCAGCACCTTCAGCGCCAGATTCCCCGCCTCGGCGCCATAAATTTGCACGAAAATCTCCACTGCTTCATCACAGAGTTGACAAGTGTCGGTCACGGCGCCGTGTGAGATTGCCGCGGCTGGGTCTCCGCTGCGCATCTGTTCGACGATTGCAGGAGTTTCCGGGCCGCGCCCGGTGTCCCGCAGAAATTCGTAAATATTCACCAGGCCCGGCCCGGAAAGCACACGCTCGCAACTCACGTGCCCGAAACGACGCCTCAAGAATGTGAACAGCTCGCCCTGCACTTCGCCTTCAGGAGCGAAACTCGCATGCCCTCCTTCTCCCGCAAACGGCCGCAACATTGCTCCGTCAAAATACATTCCGGCTTCGCCAAGTCCGGTGCCGGCTGAAATTACCGCGGCGTTCCCTTGTGCGTTGGGAATTCCCTTATGAAGAACCGCGAAGTCGGTGACGGCCAAAGTTGAAATACCGTATGCATTCGCTTCGAGATCATTCAACAACTCAACGCGCGTCAGTCCGCACGCCGCGGCAAGCGTCGCAGCGTCCACCACCCACGGCAAATTTGTAGCCACACACTTACCGTCGCGAATCGGCCCCGCAACTCCGATCCCCGCGAGCTCCGGCTTCGTCTCATTCTCTTCCAGGAATTCCGTGACAATATCTTCCAGCTTGGAATAATCGTGGCTCGGATAAATCTTCTCGGTGACTAAACTGAGGTTTTCTCCCCGCGCTTCCATAAGCGCCAGACGCGCGTGCGTTCCGCCCACATCTCCCGCAAGGATTACTTTCGCTTTGTGCGCGCCGTTACTCATTACACCAAAAACGTCCTGGCCCTTCCTTCGTCATCAATTCATCCGCTTCTGGCGGTCCCCATGATCCCGCCTGATAGTTCGGAAAACTCTGCGGAGGACTCGCCTTCCACGCATCCAGAATTGGCTGCACCACTCCCCACGCAATTTCAACTGTATCCGCGCGCTGGAAAAGCGTCGCGTCACCGGTCATCGCGTCATACAGCAGCCGCTCGTAACCAGTGCTGGGCTGCGCCTTGAAATAATCTTCATAACGGAAATTCATGTTCACGGGTTTAATATTCACGATTGGTCCCGGGACCTTCGCGCTGAATCGCAACGAAATCCCTTCTTGCGGTTGAATGTGCAGCACTAGTTGGTTTGGCGGCAGCGGTCCATTCTTTACCTGATGAAACAGCATCAACGGAGCGCGCCGAAACTGAATCATAATTTGCGTCACGCGATTCTTCAGACGCTTGCCGGTCCGTAAATAAAATGGCGTGTCCGCCCATCGCCAGTTCTCAATCTGTAACTTCATCGCGACAAATGTTTCCGTGGAGGAATTCGGCGGAACTTGTGGCTCGCTCCGGTACGCCGGAGCCTTTTTCCCTTCCTCTTCACCTTCGCCGTATTGTCCGCGGACAACTCGCGAAGCCACATCCGACTGGCTCATCGGCGGCAGCGCGCGCAACACTTTCGTCTGTTCCTCACGCACGATATTCGCGTCAAACGAACTCGGCGGCTCCATCGCCATCAGCGTAACCAGCTGGAACAAATGATTCGGCACCATGTCGCGCAACGCCCCGGCCTGATCGTAATATCCGCCGCGCAATTCCACTCCCACCGTTTCGGCCACCGTGATTTGCACGTGATCGATGTACCGGCGATTCCAGATTGGCTCGAAAATTCCGTTGCCGAACCGGAACGCCATAATGTTTTGCACCGTTTCTTTGCCCAAATAATGATCGATTCGGTAAATCTGCTTCTCTTGTAGAAGCTGCAACAACTCCTCGTTCAGCGCTTTCGCCGATTCCAGATCGTGTCCAAAAGGTTTTTCAAAAACGGCCCGTCGCCAGTGGCCTTCGGTTTCCGCCGTCAGATCCGCGCCCTTCAACTGGCGGGTGATCTCTCCGAAAAATTCGGGCGCCGTGGCCATATAAAAAAGATAGTTCCCGCCCGTCTTCCGCTCTCCATCAACTTTCTGCAGCAAATCTTTCAGCGCAACGAACGTGGCGGGTTCATCGAAATTCCCCGAATGAAAATACAGCCGTTCAATCAGCCAATCTCGTACCTTCCCGTCAATTCCTTCCGGCAGATATTCCTGAAGCGCGTCGGAACAATATTTTCGGAAATCTTCATGACCGAACGTCCGCCGCCCAAAACCTATCACAGCGAATTCTTCAGACAGCAGTTTTTCCGCCGCAAGATTGTAAAGCGCGGGCAAAAGTTTCCGTTTCGTAAGGTCTCCGCTCGCGCCGAACACCACCATGATGCACGGAGAGCTTGGAACAATCTCGCTGCTATTTCCCCTGGTCGTGGACTCCGCTGCCATCTCGGTTTTCTCCTCGCAATGTAACGCCCTGCACCCGCTCACTTATCAAACGCAAATCGAAACTCGCTACTTCGTTTCCTTCACTTCCACGTGTCCGCCAAACTTATTCCGCATCGCGCTCAAAAGCTTTTCCGCGAACGTATGTTGTTGCCGTGAACGAAACCGCGTGAACAGCGCCGAGGAAATAACTTCGCACGGCACCGACTCCGCCATGGCCGCTTCGATCGTCCACCGGCCTTCGCCCGAATCCGCCACATCGCCCGTAAAATTTGAAAGCGTCGGATTTTCTGCCAGCGCCATCGCCGTCAGATCCAGCAGCCAGGAACTGACCACGCTTCCTCGCCGCCAAACTTCCGCCACATCCTCAACTTTTATATCGTAGCGAATGTCTGCCGATAGCTGTTCCGACGTCGCGTTCCGCAGAATGTCGAATCCCTCCGCGTACGCCTGCATCATTCCGTACTCAATTCCATTGTGAATCATTTTCACAAAATGTCCTGCGCCGGAAGGCCCGCAATAAACGTATCCTTCTTCCGCCGTGCCGCCGATTTTTTCACGCCCCGGTGTCACCGGAATTTTTCCGCGTCCCGGCGCAAGCGTGCGAAAAATCGGATCCAGCGATTCCACAACGTTCCTCGGGCCGCCAAGCATCATGCAATACCCGCGCTCCAGTCCCCACACTCCGCCGCTCGTGCCGACATCCACATATTCAATTCCACGCGCAGCCAGCATTTTCGCGCGTCGCACATCATCCTTAAAATAGGAATTCCCACCGTCAATAATAATGTCTCCACGCTGCAGTTTTTCGCCCAGCGCAACCACGCTTTTTTCTGTCGGATCGCCCGCCGGCACCATCAGCCATATCACCCGCGGCGCCACCAGCTTCGTCACCAAATCGTCCAGCGAAGACGAACCTGTCGCGCCTTCGCTCAAAAGCGCCTGCACATTTGCGGGATTCAAATCGCTCACGACAACTTTGTGGCCGCCCAGCATCAGCCGCTTTGACATGTTCGCGCCCATGCGCCCCAGTCCCACCATTCCAATCATCATCGGAACGCTCCTTCACCAATTCCTACCGCACAGCTTCGTGCACTGCGGACAATAGCACCGACAGCCCGGCCGAAACATCCGCGCCCAAATGCACCCGCAAGGCCCGGCGCCCCCGCTCCGCCAAAACCGCAAAGTCTCCGCGCGCCTGGGCCGCCTTCACAATTCCAAACGTAAATTTCTGACCCGGTATCGCAACGTCCGCCGCGTCATCACACGTAATCTGCAAAAACACTCCGCTATTCGGTCCGCCCTTGTACGCTTGCCCGGTCGAATGCTGAAAACGCGGCCCAAATCCCAGGCACGTGGCCACGCGCTTCGCATCGCGCACGGCTATGCGGATATCCTGCATTTGCCGCTCGTGCTCCGCATTCATTTCAAGATATCCGAGCAGCGCGAAATAATCTCCGGCATCCACTCGCGATAAATGCGCTCGCAAATATCCTGCCAGAGAAGCCGTGCCCGATACCGCGCGCGTCAGCTCGCCCGCATTCCTGTGGTCCGCGAACAGTTTTATCCCGTCCTCGTTCGTCCCGCCTTCGTAAAATGATTTCTCCGCCGGCAGCGTTCCCGTCTTTTCATACTCCGACGTAAGTTTTTTTGTTTCGATCTTGCTCGCCTCAACATCCGGCTGATTGAACGCGTTGATCCCAATAATCGATCCCGCCACCGCGGTTGCAATCTCCCAGCGAAAAAATTCCTGTCCCAAATTGTAAACGTCGCCAATCTCAATCCGCACGACCGGGTTCCCCGCATTTTCAAGCGCCGCTACGGCCGCATCCTGCGTCGCATCCGGCGCAGTTGAAAATCGCGCGTACACGAACAGCCGATCTTTCCCATATTCCGCGGGCGGACCCACTTTTTCGCGGTCGACAGGAATCAATCCCTTTCCTTGTTTTCCAGTGGACTCGGCCAACAGTTGCTCCAGCCACGCACCCAAATCGAATATCGCCGGTGACGCGACAATCGTAACCTTATCTATCCCGCGCTTCGCAGCCGCGCCCAGTATCGCGCCCAACTGCACGCCCGGATTATCCTCAGTAGGAAACGCAGCCGAGCACGCCTTCGTCATTTCCGCCGCGCGCTCCAGGAATTTCGCCACGTCAATTCCCTGCACCGCCGCGGGAACGATTCCGAAATTTGACAGAGCCGAATATCGTCCGCCAATATTCGCCACTCCATACGCGATTTGTCGAAACCCTTCCGTCTTTGCAACCTGCTCCAGATGCGATCCCGGATCGGTAATCGCCATAAATCGTCGCGCCGCTTCTTTCTCGCCCAGCACTTCCTTCACGCGTCCATAAAAATATTGCTGAAAAATATTCGGTTCCAGCGTTGTTCCAGATTTGCTGGAAACAATAAAAAGTGTCCGCGCCAAATCCACTTTCTTTGCGGTGGCAGCCACCTGTGCCGGATCGGTGGAATCCAGCACATACATTTCCGGAAATCCCACGGCCCGTCCAAACGTGAGCGCCAGCACCTCAGGGCACAAACTCGATCCGCCCATTCCCAGCAGCAACGCATGCGAAAACTTTCCCGCGCGTACTTCCTCCGCCAAACTCCGAAACTTTTCAGCGTCGGCAGCCTGCTGCGTGACGATGTTCAGCCACCCAAGCCACTGTCCCTCATCCGCATTCGTCCACAGTGACGCGTCGCCCGCCCACAAACGCTTCACCTTGTCGCCAAGAATCCAATCCGCAATCACCGCCGCCACGTCAGCCGCAAGTTCCGCCGGCAATTTTGCCGTCTGTCCGAAAAGTCTGCTCTTGCTTCCCTGCGCAGCAGTGCTGGTATTCATTTGCTGATTTCCTTTTTTGTGGACCCTGCGCCCGAATATTTTTGTTCCAGGGCGCGAATCTTCGCAAGCCGCCGAACGTGGCGCTCTTCTCCGCTAAATACCGCGCCCACATAAGCGCGAACGATTTCAAACGCCAGTTGGTCTCCCACCACGCGCGAACCCATCGTCAGCACATTCATGTCGTCGTGCTCCACTCCCTGATGCGCCGAATACGTATCATGACAAACGCTCGCGCGGATGCCCGGCAATTTACTCGCCGCCACCGCCGCGCCAACTCCGCTGCCGCACACCATGATTCCCCGCTCGCAACGCCCATCCAGCACCGCGCGCCCCACCGCTTCTGCGTAATCGGGATAGTCCACCGGCTTGCTATCCGATGTGCCGAGGTCCGTCATCGCGTGCCCCAGGCTGCTGAGATACGCAACGATCTCCGCCTTCAACGCGAAACCCTCATGATCCGCGGCGATTGCCACTTTCATTTCTCACCAATCCTTAATTGTTGCATAAATTCCGCGTCGAACAATCAAGCGTGGACGGCCCGCAACGTTTTGATGCGCCGCGCCACCAAAAGTCGTTTCCCAACTTCAACCAGTCCCAGATACGCTGCCGTCGCTACAATCAGGAAAATATAGTAGTAGCCTGGGAGGTGTGTGAATCCCATTGGCTGCGCAATCGGTGTGAAAGGTAAAATCACTCCCAACGCCGCGATAAAAAGCGTCGTCAGCAAAAGCGGCCGGCTTGGACGGCTGCGAAACGGGTTTCCCATCGTGCGAATCACCAGCAGCACCAGCGTTTGCGTCGCCAGTGATTCCACAAACCACCCGGTCTGAAATTCGTGTTCGCTGGCGTGCATCACGTGCAGCAAGACGTAAAACGTCAGAAAATCGAAAATGGAACTGATCGGTCCGATAAAAAGCATGAAATTTCGTACCAGCTTCATATCCCAGCGCTGCGGCAATCGCACGTATTCATCGTCAACGTTATCGCTGGGAATTGTTACCTGAGAAAGATCGTACAGAAAATTATTCAACAAAATTTGCGTCGGCAACATGGGTAGAAATGGCAAAAATACCGACGCCGCGGCCATGCTCAGCATGTTCCCGAAATTCGAGCTGGTATCCATCAGCAAATATTTCATCGCGTTTCCGGAAGCCTTACGCCCTTCGATTATCCCGCGGTGCAGCACCGCCAGTCCCGGCTCGACCAGAATAATATCCGCGGCATCGCGCGCCACATCCACCGCCGAGGGCACGGAAATTCCGACGTCCGCTGAGTGCAGCGATGGCGCATCATTAATGCCATCGCCCATATAGCCGACCACGCGCCCGCGCGCTCGTAGCGCCAGAATAATCCGGTGCTTCTGCGACGGAGAAACACGCGCGAACACGGTCGTCTTTTCCGCCAGAGCGCCCATCGCGGAATCAATTGTCCGCGACACTTCCTCGCCCAGCACAATGCTCGCGGAGTCCAGCCCCACTTGCTCGCAAACGTGCTTCGCGACAAGTTCGTTATCGCCCGTCAATATTTTTACTTCCACGCCATCGCGCTTCAGTTCCGCCAGGGCCTGCACCGAATCCGCCAGCACCGGATCTGAAAACGCCAGAAATCCCGCCAGCACCAGTTCGCGTTCGTCGTCTTTCGTATACTTCGCTTGAACGGCCACGCGCGCGAAGCCTACCGCCAGCACGCGAAAGCCCTGCCGGCTCAAGTCTTCATAAGTAGCGCGCGCGGTCTTTTGCGCAGCTTCATCCAGTGGGCCCGGAGTAATCCCGCATTGTTGCTGATCGCACAGGGGCAGCATGCCTTCCGGAGCCCCTTTCGCAATCAACAGACGTTCCGCCGGATTCGCACCAGTCTTTTCGATAATTACGCTTACCCGCCGTCGGTCGAAATCAAATGGAATCTCATCAATCTTCACGTATGCAGCTGCTGCCGGACACGCGCGTTCTAAAATCGTCATGTCCAGCGGACTGCGAATTCCTGTATTGAATTTGGCGTTCAGGTAACCAAGCGTCCGCGCCCACTCCGAAGAAGTTCCGGCCGGGTCCACGAACGTTTCCAGTGTCATCTGTCCCGCGGTCAGCGTGCCGGTTTTGTCCGAACAAAAAATATCAATGCTGCCGAAATTCTGAATCGCCGCCAAATGCTTCACGATCACTTTGTCGCGCGCCATGCGAATCGCGCCCGTCGCCAAAATTACCGACGTAATCATTGGCAGAAATTCCGGCGTCAATCCAACTGCCAGCGCCACAGCAAACAACAGCGACTCGAACGGGTTGTGCCGGAGCGCAAGCGACATCGCCAAAATAAACAGCACCATGAAAACAATCACGCGAAGAATCAACGAACTGAATCGCCGCAACCCGCGCTCGAATTCAGTTTCTTCGGGACGCTCCGCCAGTTTCGTCGCAATATCTCCGAACGCCGTTTTCGGCCCGGTGGCGAAAATGCGCACCGTTGCTGTGCCGCTCACAACCGACGTCCCCAGAAAAACCATGTTCGGCGCGGATGGATTTCGGTGCTGCGCAGGATCATCCGGATGCGGTTCTTTTTCCGTGGGCAGCGATTCGCCGGTCATCGCCGCCTGCTGCACGAAAAAGTCCCGCGCAACAAGCACCAATCCATCCGCTGGAACCAGATCACCTGAACTGAGCCGCACCACATCGTCAGGCACAACTTCGCGGCGCGGCAATTCGTGCCAATCACCATCGCGCAAAACGGTTGCCGTCGGCGCAACGCGCTCGCGCAAATGTAGAATCGCCTGCTCTGATCGATAGGTTTGAAAGAAATTAACCGCGATGCCCAACGCAACCACGACAACAATGATGATCGCGTCCACATGCTGGTGCAGATAAACAGCAATCGCACTCGCTACCAGCAGAATAATCGTCAGCGGATTCGCGAGTTGAAGTCCGATGTGCCGCAACGCGGAAAATTGTCCCGCTGGTGTCGGATCGTTCGGGCCAAATTGCGCCAAACGCTGACGCGCTTCGTCGCTCGTCAATCCGCTAATGGCAGAATTTGAAGCCGCCGCGCTTGTAGAATTCGGCGCGGTTGTTGCGTTCGCAGGATTAGTGGGAGAGTCAGGCATTGGCGTCGTTCATCTCGCGTTGACAAATCAGAGTGCGGAAAATTTAGTTGCGGAAGGTATTCTCTGTTATTTGCGCCGCATTTGCCAATCGCAGAGAATTATTCTTACGTGCGCGCGGGCTGCTGCTGCGTCATGCAGTGGAGAGTGCCCAGGCCCAGCACCAGGTCCTGCGCGGCAATGCCAACAATTTTTCGGTCAGGAAACAATTCGGCCAGAATATTCAACGCCAGGCGATCGTTCGCATCGTTAAACGTGGGAATCAGTACAAGTTTATTCGCGATGTAAAAATTCGCGTAGCTCGCGGGCAGCCGCTCACCCTCAAATAACACCGGTGCTGGCATCGGCAGACGGACGACGCGCAGCGCCTGGCCGTCTTGATCGCGCATTTCGCGCAACCGCGCTAAATTTTCCTGCAACGGCTCGTAGTTCGCATCTGACCGGTCATTTTCAACGGCCGTTACAATTGTATTTGGATCGGTGAAGCGCGAAATGTCATCCACGTGGCCGTGCGTGTCATCGCCGGTGATTCCACGTCCCAGCCACAGCACGTGCGTAGCGCCAAAGTTTTCGCGGAAAATGTGCTCGTAATCGGAGCGGCTGAATCCTGGGTTGCGCACCTGGGTCGAGCTCAGCAGCCATTCCTCGGTAATCATGATTGTTCCGCGGCCGTTCACTTCAATTCCGCCGCCTTCCAGCACCACGCGCTTTCCTTTGTAGCTCGGTAGATGAACGGGAATGTTCCACGCTTTCATTTGCGGAGCAAGTTTTGCAACCGCGGCGGCATCGCGCTTGCCATTGGTGTATTTCGCCCAGGCGTTGAACAGCCAGTGCGTCGCAGCCAACTCTCCGTTTTTTCCACGCACAAATATCGGGCCGAAATCTCGTATCCATCCGCGATCTGTGGGCACACGATAAAAATCCACCGCCTCTAAATCCGCGCCGGCTTTTTTCAAGGTTTTTCGCGCGTCATTTTCCTCAGCGGCGCCTTGCACAAGAATTCGCACGTGTTCGACGCGCGCCAGATTCCGCACAATTTCCGCGTACACCCACGGAATGGACGCAAATTTTCCGGGCCAGTCAGTTTTTTCGTGGGGCCATGAAAGCCAGGTCGCCTCGTGCGACTCCCATTCGGCGGACATTCTGAACCCGGAAAGCGCGGAGCTTGCGTTTTTCGCGGTGGTCATCAGCCGAGCCAACGTTCAAGCAATGGCGGATAAGCGTCAATGCGGCGATCGCGAAGAAATGGCCAACCGCGCCGCGTTTCCTCCACGCGATGCGGATCGCATTCCATCACCAGAATTTCTTCTTTGTCGTTGGAAGCTTCTGCAAGAATTTCGCCGAACGGCGCCGCGATGAACGAATTTCCCCAGAATTCCAATCCGGAATCGGCGGGGCCTTCGAGGCCAACGCGATTCGCCACTGCCACGTACACTCCGTTTGCAATTGCGTGCGAGCGCTGAATGGTACGCCACGCGTCAAGCTGTGCCGCGCCGAACTCTGCTTTCTCCTTCGGATGCCATCCGATACTCGTCGGATAAAAAATCACGTTCGCGCCATGCAGACTTGCGAGCCGCGCGCCTTCGGGATACCACTGGTCCCAGCAAATTTGCACAGCGATGCGTCCGTAGCGCGTTTGAAATGTTGGAAATCCCAGATCCCCAGGCGTGAAATAAAATTTCTCGTAGTAAAGCGGATCATCCGGAATGTGCATCTTGCGATAAATTCCCAACTGCGTTCCGTCCGCGTCGAGTACCGCGGCGGAGTTGTGATAAATTCCCGCCGCGCGCCGCTCGAATATCGAAACCACCAATGCAACCTTCAATTCGCGCGCAATTTTGGCCAGCGCTTCGGTTGTCGGTCCCGGAATCGGCTCCGCCAAATCGAATAGGTCGGCGTCTTCCACGCGGCAGAAATATTGCGAAAGAAAAAGTTCCTGCAAAGAGATAATCTGCGCGCCACGCTTCGCGGCTTCGCGAATTCGCTCCACGGCGAGATCGAGATTCGCTTTGCGCTCCGTCGAGCATCGCATTTGAATCAGGCCAACTGTAAATTTATCAGCCGCAGCGGGCATTTCTAAATTTTCCTTTCAACAATTCTGCGCAATATTTTCTCGCGTCAAGATTTTGAACTATCGATTCCCTGTTTGCAACGCCTAATGCCCGGCATTTGAATTGCCCGGCCGTGCGCGATAGCATGCCCTCTAGAAAACAAATGTCTCCATCACCTGAAAGCTCGGCTCCAACAAATTCGCCAGGTGACGCTTCGCTGCCGTCCGGCACGTCGATCATCGATCTGAATTTCCTCGGCTGCCGCGAAGCCGTCGGATTGTATCTGCTCGAAGGCGGCGGCGAACTCGCGCTAGTTGATTCCGGTCCGTCCTCGTGTCTTCCGGTGCTGAGAGATAATCTTGCTACGCGCGGGCTCACCCTAAACGATATTTCCACGCTACTCCTGACTCACATTCACTTCGATCACGCCGGCGCCGCGGGCACGCTCGTGAAAGAAAATCCGCGCTTGCGCGTTTACGTCCACGAAATTGGCGCCGTGCATTTAGAAGATCCTTCGCGCCTCTTGAAAAGCGCCAGGCGTCTTTACGGTGACGCTCTGCACAAAATGTTCGGAGAATTCCTTTCCGTTCCCGCCGAAAATATAAACGTTCTCACCGGCGGAGAATCTTTTCGCGCGGCGGGCCGAGAAATCGAAACCGCCTACACGCCCGGCCATGCTTCGCATCACGTAAGCTATTTCGATCAATCCACCGGCGCGGCGTTCACCGGAGATACTACCGGCTTCCGTCTGCCCGGTTACAAAGTTGTCGGACCCATCACGCCGCCGCCGGATGTCGATCTCGCCGCGTGGACGAACAGCCTCGCCGAAATCGAGCGACGAAATCCTTCGCGCTTGCTGTTGCCTCACTTCGGCGCGTTCTCCAACGTGAAGGAACATCTTCAGGCGACGCGCGAAGGTCTTTACGCGTGGACCGAGCGCGCTTGGAACGTAATTAAAAATACGCCCGATGAATCCGCGCGCGTTTCCGCGTTCACCGCGCTGGCCGAAGAAGAATTTCGCCACCAATTGCCCGACGCGGAATCCGCGGCACGCTACATCACCGTCGGTATGCCGCCGTTAAGCTGGTATGGACTCGAACGCTACTGGCGAAAACGCATTGAAGTCCAGCAGCAAAATCTCGCCTAGCTTTTCAAGCCCAACAGGCGCGCGGCATTTCCGCCGAGGATTCGCCGCTTCACATCGTCATCGGCGCGCAGCGCTTGAATACTTTCTAGCATTTTCGGAATGCTGCCGATCTGATGCGGATAATCACTGCCCGCCAAAATTTGATCGGGTCCGGCAAATGCGATGGCCAGCTCGATCGCGTGTGGATCGAAATTCACAGTGTCATAGAAAAACTTTTTCAAATAAACGCTTGGCGGCTGCGCGATATGCGCGTGGCATTCGCTGAACGCTTCATAGCCGCGGTCGAGCCGCTCCGCAAGATACGGAATCGCGCCGCCAAGATGTCCGAGCACCCAGCGAATATCGGGAAATTTTTCCACAACTCCGCTGAAAACCAATCCGGCGGCGGCCAGTGTGGTGTCCGCCAAAAATCCAACCAGCGGCATCAGCCAGAAATCCGTCATCGCTTCCACATCCACCGGATTTGTTGGATGAATGTACAGCACCGCTTCCAATTCGTTCGCCACCTCATACAATCGCGTGAAGCGATTGTGATAGAGCGGCGTGCCGTTCACATTGCTGAATAGCATTGCGCCGCGAAATCCATGATGCGTAACGCATCGCCGCAATTCTGTGACTGACGCCGCCGGATCGCATAGGGGCAAAGTTGCCAGAGCCACAAATCGACCGGACTTTTCGGCCACTACTTTCGCGAAAGCGTCATTCACTAAAATTGCCAGCCGCGCCGCGGTTGCTGGATCTTCCACGTGCGTGCCGGGAGTCGTCAGCGTGATTACTTGCGTATCTATGCCGGCGTCGCGCAACACTTGCTCGCGATAATCAATGTCCCGGTGGCCGGGGACGCAGACGTTGTAATCGCCGGGATAGTGCACGCATGGATTACCAGCGGCGTCTCGCGTAACACGAACTGTGCTGGGGCCGCGCTCCAGCGCTTCCAGATAGGCTGGAGGATAGTAATGATTGTGAAAATCTATGATCGCCATGTCACGCTCCGCCTCATACCTTCTATTTGGGCCGCGCTACGGTCTTTGACGACTTGAGCGCCACGCCGTGGCGAGTCTGCCCTATTGCCCGGCATCATAGCAACGTTGATTCCGGAGGCGGCGGAAATGAGCAACCTCTTTCAGCCCGTCCGACTGGAACCGTTGTGCTGAGCGGCTGGCGGTACCCCTCCCCTCATTTTTGTATCAATATCAAACTAAAGGACTTACGGGTAATGATCGTGCTTAGAATATCACAGTAAAGGACTTAGAGAGCTACATACCGTTTGACTATGTCCTTCAATTTCAATGAGTTACAAATTCCGCCAGAAACAGCCTGTAGGGATACCATTCTAAAGGAACTTAAAGTCCCGTGTTTTGATATTCTGACAGAAAGTCGCTAAATCAATGAATTCTTGAATCCAGCAGGGAGGGCGAGTTCCATTTTGGGAATGAAATTTAAACGGATCGTCCAAGTTTGTGGTTAAGGGTAGTGTGGTTAGTATATTTTAGTTAATTGAAATGTGTGTAGTAGTACGGAATTGTTCCCGGAAAAGGTGTCGAAACGAACTCGAATTGCGTTCGAGCAGCATCTAGCGGACAAACGATGAAAGCTACTTGAAGAACTGAGCGGGTGTGGCGATGCACGGGTGAATATGAAGATCGAGTATCCGTCGCTCAGGGATCTTCGCTCATTTCTTGAATCTCCTGCTTGATGCGCTGCCGCTCTTCGGGAGTCAGAAGTTTCTCGCGAAGTTCCTGCACAGTCGGAGCGCCGTTTTCGTGGTGCAGGATGTCGGTGAATCTGCGAATCCACGTGTCCAAAGCGGGGTCGGAGTGGCTCAGGTCGCCCAGCGAGAAACACCAAATCCCGTGGGAGTGGCGAGCTGCATATTCCTCTGGAGAAAGGCCTTCTGAAAAAAGTTGGCGCGCCATCCGTTCGCGACCCGGGTCGGCGAGAGGGCGTTCGGTATCGCTCATGGTTACAGACTATCTCAGCCAGAGCGCAAATAAACACGATAGAAGCCAAACAATCACTATTCCCGGTAAAACGAAATTGTAGTCATGCCAGATTTTGATTCGAGAATTCGTGTATGCTCCCAGTCACTGGATAATGCCAATGAAAGCCATCGTGTATGACGCATTTCGCGCTGGAATTGTCTCCATCACAGTACTTTGCATTTCCCCTGGCACGGGATCGGCGAGGATTACACAGACACATTCAGCGGAACCGAATACGCCTAAGAAAGCGGCACCCATGTCGAAGCAGGCAAACGGAACTTTTGAAGTGAAATTAAACGTTCAGACGGACGAGAAGGTTGGCGATCCAACTGTCGGCCGCATGTCCATTGACAAGCAATTTCATGGCGATCTGGAAGCGACGAGCAAGGGACAGATGCTTAGTACCGTCACGGAAGTGAAAGGCTCGGCGGGATATGTGGCGATCGAGCGGGTGACCGGAACGTTGCAAGGGCGTGCAGGCAGCTTTTCACTTCAGCACACTGGAACCATGAATCGTGGCGTTCCGGAACTGAGCGTGACAGTGATTCCGGATTCCGGAACAGGCCAGCTGGTTGGACTGACCGGGAAGATGAACATCATCATCACGGACGGGAAACATTCCTACGAGTTCAACTATACGCTGCCTCACGCCGGCAAATAAGCAAGTGGGTGCGATTGTACCGAGCGACCTGAGATCCCACATCAGCACACAAATTCCGGTTCACAGCGCAGATTCCTAGTCATCACGGATCGATAAACCTGGGATGAATTTTGGGCCAAGTTGGCGGATAAGCACGCGCGTACGACCCTCCGCTAAAATCAATTTACAAACAACTGTGCAATAGTGCACAGACTTCCCGACGCCTTCGCTTCAAACTGTGCCCCTTACGCTGTAGAAGCTTCCCTCCAAAGTATACGACGGCTGTTCGGAACGAAGGCAGGCATCCCAACTGAAGTGCTAATGAAAGAAGGCCAAGGAAATTATGAGAAGCGACGCGCAGCCATCAAGCCGACGGGGTGACCTAGTGGATAAGGAATTACGACTTCGACCCATCGAAGCGGGATCGAACGACCCGTTGAATAACGAAGTAAATGAGAGCGCCACGGAAGCCAGTCTGGTGCAGCGAGCCCGTGGGGGAGATAAAATAGCGTTTTCGCATTTGGTGCAGCCATACATGCGGCTGGCGTATCACGTGGCGCTGCGAATCACCTGCAACCGTGAGGATGCGGAGGATGCGTCCCAGCAAAGTTTATTGAAAGCGTTTACGCGCATAGATCAATTTAACGGCGAATCGCTTTTTTCGACGTGGCTGACGCGAATTGCGATCAACGAAGCGCTGATGAAAGTGCGCAAGCGGCGCGCGGAAGAATGCCATTTGCATCATGAAAATCATGCGGAGGAAGAAACGAGTCCTGTAGATATGTTACGCGCGGGAGAAGAGGTTCATCCTGAATTGCTGTATGTGAAATGGGAAAAACAACGATTGCTGAGAGAAGCGATCGATGGGCTGCAAGGGGCCTCCCGAGCAGTCGTGTGGATGCTGGGAATGCAGGAACGAAAGACGAAAGAAACGGCAAGACTGCTGAACCTATCGGAATCCGCTGTGAAATCGCGGTTTTTGCGCGCGCGCCAGCAGCTGCGGGAGAGTCTGGCGGATCGAATTTAGTGTGCGCGCGGCAATCTCGAGGGATTTCCAGCGTGAACGTGTGACGTCCACGAACCGGAGTAGTATAATAAGTGTCCCCCCCAATTATGGACGCCGTCCGCGTCCTGGAAATAACCATACAGGGATCGACGGATGAAAAACCTAACAGCAGTTGCGCTGATCGCAATTCTTCTGACGTTCGCGCCGCGAAGTTCGCAGGCGTATTCAGTTCTGACGCACGAAGCGATTATTGATTCGGCCTGGACAGACGTACTGCAGCCCGCGCTTCTGAAGCGATTCCCTGCTTCCACCCCGGACGATTTGAAAAACGCGCATGCCTTCGCGTACGGCGGCGCGATCATTCAAGACATGGGCTACTACCCGTTCGGAAGCAAATTCTTCAGCGATCTGGTGCACTACGTTCGCAGCGGAATGTTTGTGGAGAACCTGCTGCGCGATTCGAGCAACTTGAACGAGTACGCGTTCGCGCTGGGCGCGATGTCTCACTACTGTTCGGACAACAACGGACACGGCCTGGCGGTGAACCGCGCGGTTCCAATACTGTATCCGGAACTGAAGAGAAAGTATGGCGACGTGGTGACCTACGATCAAAATCCCGCCGCGCATTTGAAAACGGAATTCGCGTTCGACGTGGTTCAAGTTTCGCGGGGACACTATGCGAGCCAGGCATATCATGATGCGATTGGATTTGCAGTGGCGGATGATTTGCTGGCGAAGGCGTTCCAAGAAACGTACGGACTGGAAATAAAGACGGTATTTTCGGACTACGGCCGGGCGATCGGATCGTTTCGCTATAGCGTGAGCACGCTGATTCCAAAGATGACGGTGGTTGCGTGGCAGATTAAGAAAGACGACATTCAAAAGAATACGCCGGGGCTGACGCGGGACAAATTTATCTATAACATTTCGCGATCCAGTTACGAAAAGGATTGGACTAACAAATATCAACGGCCCGGATTTTGCACGCAAATGTTGACGTTGCTGATCAGGCTGGTGCCGAAGGTGGGGCCGTTCAGAGCGCTGGCTTTTCGCGCTCCGACTCCTGCTACGGAAACGATGTTCATGGCGAGCTTCAATTCAACATTGGTGAGTTACACACGGATGGTCAGGGACCAAACGGCGAACGGACATGCTCCGTTGAAAGACGATAATTTTGATACAGGCACGGTGACGGGCCCGGGGGATTATCCGCTGGCGGATCAAGCGTATGCCCAGCTGGTGGACGAATTGAGCGCGAATCACTACGCGAATATCACGCCGGATTTGCGGGCCGTGATTCTAGCGTATTACGCCGACTTAAACGCGCCGTTTGCGACGAAGAAAGACAAGAAAAAGTGGGATGCTCTGGTGGCGAAGATCGGCGAACTGAAAACGACAACTGCGGTGGCTGACTAAGATTTCCCGTTCCATGAAATTGCTTTCGTTAGTGACTGGTGAAAAACAATCCGAGTGATGCGAACAGCATCACGGCGGTGGCCAGCCAACCTATCCATCGAAGATAACCCGGCAGAATAAATTTGCCCATGATTTTACGGTTGTGCGTGAGGATCATCATCATGGCCATCACGGGGACGGCGACGATGCCGTTGATAACGGCCGACCAGACCAATGCTTTCATGGGATTGATATGGACGAAAGTAAGGGCGAGTCCGATCAGCGTAGCGACGCCAATCGTGGCGTAGAAGCGTACCGCTTGTTTTGGTTTTTTTTGCAGGCTGGCGGTCCATTGGAAAGCTTCGCTTACTCCATACGCGGCGGAACCGGCGAGAACGGGAACAGCGAGAAGGCCCGTGCCAATAATTCCCAGCGCAAAAATAACGAATGCGAATCTGCCGGCAAGAGGCTCCAGAGCTTTGGCGGCCTGGCCGGCAGTTTGAATATCCAGAATGCCATGGGTGTGGAGAGTGGCGGCTGTGGTGAGAATGACAAAGAACGCGACCAGATTGGAAACCGCCATTCCAAAATAGGTGTCGAAGCGAATTCGCTGGAGTTGTTCCGGGCCTTGTTCCCGGGCGATCATGAGCGCCTTCTGCCGCGAGTGGGTGGTGACTTCTTCTACTTCTTGGGATGCTTGCCAGAAAAACAGGTAGGGACTGATCGTCGTGCCCAAAACGGCGATGAGAGCGGTGAAATATTCTCGGTGGAAGGAGAGCGAAGGAAGAAATGTCGCGCGAAGGGCGGCGAGCTTTGGCTCTTTCACGACGATGGCGGTGACGACGTATGCGAAGAGCACTACCGTCAGCCACTTCAGGTATTTCACATACCTCGAGTAGGGCACCAGAATTTGAAGGAGTAACGAGATGATGCCGAACACCACGACGTAAAGTCCGGCAGGGCCAGGAGCGAGCAGATTTGCGACGGCGCCCATGGCGTCGATATCCGCGCCGAGATTGCAAATGTTCGCGATCAGAAGAAGCGAGACGATGATATACAACACCGGCCTGGAATAGTAGCGGCGAATATTGCCGGCGATGCCTGCTCCTGTTACGCGGCCGATTCGTGCGCTGATTTCCTGAATGACCGCCATTAATGGGTAGGAAAAAACGACAGTCCAGAGCATGCCGTAACCGAACTGCGCCCCGACCTGAGAGTAAGTGCCGATTCCGCTGGGATCGTCGTCGGCTGCACCGGTAATTAGACCGGGGCCGAGCTGCCGTAGAAGTTGCTTCACTGTAAAGTTGCGCGGCTTTGGCGAGTTGTGGGAGTGGTCAACGGAATTCGATTTCGTCAATGTGAACCGCGCCTTAGCGAACTTCTATTCGTATGATGTTTGTGGGCGACAAGAGTTTCGCGGATTGATTTGGGCTTGGAACAGGGCGCGACCGCGAGGGTTCCGGCGGCATCAAACGGCACGACGGAGCATCAAAGAGATTTTTCTCAGCGAACGAGATGGTTATAAACGGGAGGCAAACGAAATGGCGACCAACACAGCAAAGAAATGCGCTCATCCGAACTGTAGCTGTCCCGCCGATGCGGACAGCAAATACTGCAGCGCGGCGTGCGCGGCAGTTGAAAATGTGCCGGACATTGATTGCCGATGCGGGCATCCGGGATGCAAGGGCAAGGCGCACTAGAACCGCGGATGAATTCGTTGAGCGGGGTGCGTACGGTTCTAGGTAGGCGGACGCAGGTTGCGCTTCTCGAAATATGACCTGATCGATTTGGCGAAACCGCGCGGATCTACCAGACCGACATAGCCGTCCGGCCGCAGGAGATATACGGCGTGGCGTCGCAAGCCCGCTTGAGCAATCTCGGGATACCACGGAAAAATGTAAAGCGGTAATTTCCGCTGTCCGCAGATTTTTTTGACTGCCGGAGCCGCGTCGCCGTAGACGTGTACCTGCCAGTCCAGTGAAGTGAGCGGCGCGAAATTGTCTTTGTCAGCGGCATTCAACTGAATTTTCACCCACGGCAGACGATCTCCGCCACGAACGGCCCCGGCGCGGCCTTCGCTCAATGCGCTTCCACGATAATTGACTTCGGTTTGCGAGACCGTGCGAAACATCAAGCGACGCACGGCCTTGAGCTTGAATAAAAACGGCATCACCAGTGGAACGATTTTGAGCCGCACGAGACGAGCGAATGCGCTGGGACTTGTGACGCCGGTAAACGCGCGATCGGTTGTTGCAACCAGACGGCGGGCGAAGGCGATTCGTTCCGGCTCATAGGTATCAAGCAGCGAAGCGTCGGCGCGCCCGTGGAAAAGAGCAGCTAATTTCCAGGCGAGATCTATGGCGTCGCCGATTCCGGTGTTCATGCCCTGTCCGCCAACGGGACTGTGCACGTGCGCGGCGTCGCCAATCAGGAACGCGCGGCCCTTGCGGAAATTATCCGCGACGCGATGGTGGACGCGGTAGTTCGAAAACCAATTTACGCGCTTCACGTCGATGCGCATCCATTCGATCACGCGCTTGCTGACGTCATTCCACGACAAATTTTCGTGCTGGCCTTCAAATTCCTTGCGCACAGTGCCGACAAGACGCACGCGGCCTTCGGCCTTCAACGGGAAAACGGCCAGAAATTCTGTTTTTTCCAAGCCGACGCGTAGTTCTCCGTTTACCACTTCCCCGCCGGCTTCAACGTCGGCAACGTAAAATAAATGACTGTATGTTCCACCGGGAAATCCGATTTTTAGTTGTTGGCGAACGACGGAGTGCGCGCCGTCGCATCCGGCGATGTAGGCTGCGTCACAGGTCTCGGTTGATCCGTCTTTTAATTTGAGGCGCGCACGGATAGTGTCGTCCACTTCCTGAAAGTCGAGTAGTTCCGATTGACGCTCGACGTTGACGCCGAGTGCGGCGAGGCGATCGACTAGGAGGCGCTCGTGTTCGTCCTGCGGAAAAATAAGTGCGTAGGCAAACGGGTTGATGCCTGCGCCCATTTCGCCGAGGACCGCGTGCGCCGCTTTCTTGCCGGAAACCCAAAGATTTAGGGCGGTGACTGTGCGTCCGCGCTCGACTACCGTGCTGGCGAGGCCGATCTGGCTGTACAGCTCGAGTGTCGCGCTTGGACGGCGATGGCGCGCGAAGTCGTGCCGGGCTCGGAAGTCTTGTCTACAATTCTGACGCACACGCCCATGTGAGTGAGCCAGAGCGCGAGGACCAGGCCGGTCGGGCCGCCGCCGATGATGAGGACGTCTGTATCTCGAGTTGACGAGGGATTTGTCATCTTAAGTTTCACGGCGATGCGTGCGCAATTGTAAGATGATTCCGCGCGCCGAGTGGGCGCGATTTTTCGCACGAGATGGGCATAAGGATGGCGGGCGTGACGCCGAAGTTGAATCGTACATTAGAGTCGAATCGTCCATTGAAGACGGCGGACAGCGCGGGTAGAAGCGCATTGCAGGTGCGCAGAACCCGGCGATTGACTCGAGATTTCTTTGAACGGCCGACCCTTGTGGTTGCCCGTGAGTTGCTGGGGAAAGTTCTGGTGCGGCGAATTGGGGAACGGAAAGTCTCGGTAAGGATCACTGAAACGGAAGCGTATATTGGCGAAAATGATTTGGCGTGCCACGCAAGATTCGGAAAAACGAAAAGAAATGCGGTGATGTATGGGCCCGCGGGAGTTTGGTATGTGTATTTCGTTTACGGAATGCACTGGCTGCTGAACGTGACGACGGAGGGAGTGGACGAGCCCGCGGCGGTGTTGATCCGAGGCGGCGTTTTGATTGAAGCAAGACACGTTGCCGGTGGACCGGGAAAACTGACGAAGGCGCTGAGAGTTGATGGGAAATTTTACGGGCAGAGCGCCACGTCCGGGAATTTGTATATTGAAGATCGAGGCGAGCGCCCTAAGAAAATCAAGAGAACTCCGCGAATTGGAATTGACTATGCTGGGGCTTACAAGCACAAGAAGTGGAGATTTGCGATTCCTGTCTGATTCACTTCAGCTTCGCGTACTCAGCTTTCGCGGCGACAAGAACCGGAATATCGGTGTCCGCGTCTTTCCATAACGTGAGGAAATCCTGATACGCGGCGCGGGCTTTGGCGGTGTCGCCCTGCACGATATGCGCGCGAGCAAGACCGAGATGCGCGAGCGCCCCGATCGGTTCATTCACTACAATCCCGCGATGATCGAGGATTTTCTGGAATTCGGCGGCAGCGCGGCTACCGTCTCGAGCGGCAAGATATGCTTCTGCCCGCACAAGTACAGGATAGACGTTTTGGAAACAAAATGCGGACTAACACGGTTCCGCTAGGTCGTACGGCGCGGCGGCCTGAAGCGCCTCGATAGCCTTCGCGGGATCGTTTCGGTTAAGCGCAACCAGAGCACGAAGCGTAGGCAGGTAATTGAAACGCACCAAGGTATCATCCGGGAAACGCTTGGCCAGATCGTCCGCCACTGCCTCCGCCCGAACCGTGTTTCCTGCGAATGCCAGCGCCAGCGCGCCCGCAAATTGCATATCCTTGCCGGTCGAAAGTGCGAGCACTCTCGCGGATTGTTGCCGGGCCTGAGCGGCATTCCCGAAGAGTGTTTCCACCAAAGCCGCAGAAGCTAAATAGGAGGCCGCCGCTTCTTTGTCTCCCGCGTGCTGCGCTGATTCAATCACGCGCCGCGAAAGCTCTCTCGACTGCGCTAACCGGCCGAAGTACGCGGTCGTCAAGGCTTCGTTGGCCAGAAAAAAATCTCCACCGGGCGCGTGCCGGCTGCTTTTGCCGCCATCTGCGCGGTGCCTGTCGTATCGCCATCCAAGAACTTGATCGAATACAGAGCCAGAGCAAGAAAGGAAGAATCGATGTTGTGTGCGAGAGCGCGTTGATACGCGGCCTTCGCTTCATCGAGGCGGTTTAGCGCGGTATCGGCATATACGAGGTGCGCGTAGGCAATGGGAAGCTCCGGATGCGAGCGCGTTGCTTCTTCGGCCTGTTCAATGGTCTCCTCGTATTTTCCGAGTGGCAGGTCAACGATCCCCGCCAGAAAATTCCGCCCCTCGACAGCGCGAGGGTAAGCCTGTACCCAAAGCTCGCAGACATCGTGCGCTTTGTTGAGGTCTCCGGTGACGACCGCGTGGTAGGAAGCGGAGATGAAATACTTCTCCCGCTCACTGGCTCGGTCACGCAGCTCGTATGCCTCTCGGGTGTCGTCCGCGCCGCTAAGCGATTCGCCCACGTCAATGCGCATACGACCCAACATGACATAGGCAATTGCAAATCTCGGGTCCAGCTCGGTGGCGTGCTTGAAAAATGGAATGGCCGCAGCCGAGCCGCCGGGTCCGTACAAGACTTTGTAACCGGCGCTGAATGCTTGCAACGCTTCGAGAGAAGGTGTCGTGGCCTGCTCAAGAGGTGTGTCAAACTTCCGCACCACGCTGAGTGACTCGCCAAGTTTGTTGCGCATTTCCGATGTCGTTGTTCCCAGCGCATCAAGTACGTGATCCTTGTCGCTGGCCTGTGCGTCCGCGCTCGCCAGCGATTCACCGTTTGAGTAGTTGATTGCCTGGAGCGTCACCAGATACGGCGCGCCGATTTGCGCGATAGAGCCGTCAAGAACGGCGCTGCTGCCTGCGCGCTGACAGATTTCCCGCGCAATCGCTGGCGTGAGTTTTGCTTCGGCTGGCTGGCCCATCAAGCTGAGCGTCTGCTGAATTTGCTGGTCCGAGATAATGCTCAGGAAGGGCGATTGTTCCAGTTGAACGGAGAGCCCCTGCCGCAACGTTCCGTCGAAGACTGCGTCTCCGGTCGTGTTCGTGAAATCAGCGAGGACGATGGTGTCCTTATCAGTCAGTGCGTGGGCATTATGGGTGAAGAACAACCAGCCGCCCAGCGCCAGCGCGATCACGAGAAATGCTGCGCCCAAAGCCGCCCATCGAAACCCCGCGGATTTCGTTACCGTTTTCTCGGAAGGGCCAGCTGATGCGATAGCTGTGCGTCCCGAAACGGAATCACGCCTCAAGCGCTGCAAATCCGTATGCATATCGGCGGCGCCCTGGTAGCGCAGCCTGCGGTCTTTCTCCAGCGCTTTGTTGATGATTTCTTCGAGCTTTGGAGAAATGTCGGGATTCAGCCGGACAGGAGCAACCGGCGCGCGATTCAGAATCGCGTCGGCGATCAGTCCAGAAGTGTCGCCACGAAAAGGCAGAACGCCTGTCGCCATCTGGTAGAGCACCACGCCGAATGAAAATAAATCCGTGCGCGCATCCAGATCTTCGCCGCGCACTTGTTCCGCGGACATGTACGTGACAGTGCCCATAGCCGCGCCGAGCCGAGTGAGGTGTTCCAGTTCGCTGGCTGTGGGCATCGCTGACAGATTCACAGCGCCGCCGGGGGGCGTCAGCTTCGCCAAACCAAAATCTAAAATCTTGACGTGCCCGCGCTCGGTCACAAATATATTCGCGGGCTTGATGTCGCGATGAATGATTCCTTTCTTGTGGGCCTCATCGAGCGCGTCCGCAATCTCAATTCCGAACTCCATCACCTGCTCGCTCGGCAGAGGCTTGCCGGAAATGAGATGCTTCAGAGTGTGTCCGTCAAGAAACTCCATCGCGATGAATCGCGTTGAGTCCTGCTCGCCGACATCATAAATGGTGCAGATGTTCGGGTGATTCAATGAAGATGCCGCCTGTGCCTCACGCCGGAATCGTTCGAGTGTTTGAGGATCCCGCGCAATGTCATCCGGAAGAAATTTTAGAGCCACGAGCCGGTGCAGGCGCGTGTCCTCGCCTTGTACACGACGCCCATGCCGCCACGGCCAAGTTCTTCGCTGATGCGATAATGCGAGATGGTTTTGCCAATCATCGAGGAAACTGGCGCAATTCTAGGTGCCGCTGTTTATCAAGTCAATCGAATGGTAAAAACGCGCTGTGCGTGGCGAATTCTGCGCGGTCAAATTGTTCCACGTGGAACAATTGCTGCGCTTTGCAGCGCATTCTTCAGCGGCGTCCGCCTAAGTCGCGTCGCGTGAACAAGTTGGCAGGTGCCATTTCGAATTGGCGCCTAAATGTTCGGTAATTTACGAGCAAATCTTGGGAATCGCAGGTCCCGATGACCAATGATATTATATCGGCATGGGACGGCCTGCTTATCGAATCCGCGGAGATATCAGAAAGATTTTCCTCACTACACTGGTCGTATTCGGTTTGGTCCCTGCGCGTGCCAGTCAACAAGATGCTCCCGCGCATCTTGAGACTTCTGCGAAGCCCTACGAAGACCCAGACGCGTATGCGATTTATTCAATCCTACTGCGAAGCTACAAAGATTCATCATTCGTGATTCGCGCTGAAACAGAATCGCGCACCGGAGTAACTCCTGAGAGCACGGGAATAAAGGGCGACCGTTCTTTTCGTCACGAATGGGGAGACGCTGTGAAGAATTATTCTAAAGGGTATTCCGATCCTAGTCTGCTGACGCGAAATTTTTCTATCGAGGCACCGTACGAGTTGGTGCCCAAGGAGAAAATGGATGCAGTTTTCGAGCCTGGGACTGGGCTGGGATGGGAAGCGTTCTACAAAAACTATCCGTTGTCACGCGGTTACTATTGGTTTTCTGCTGTCGGATTCGACAGTCGGAAGACCCACGCAATCGTCCAGATGAACAATATGTGCGGTGGACTTTGTGGCAGGGGCGAACTACACTTTTTTGAAAAGAAAGACGGCATGTGGCGCGAAGTCCAAGTCGATGCAGAACGGATAACCTGGTTTTCCTGAGATTGCTTTCGTTAGCTTCTCGTCCCGTAAAATGTTCGCGCGAAATAAAAATTGGCGGATGGGCCTGTAAGCCGGATTTTGTACGGCGATATTTTGCCGTAGCGATCATTCCTCTAGGTCCCGGCTCGCGCCGGGACTCAAGCAGCCTACCCGAGGGTTGATTGCTCTGCGCCCTTGCGGACGCAAAACATACTCCTTTCCCTTACGGGATTGGAGCGACGGGCCGAGCAGGCCCTCCCCTCCTATTTGGCCTTGCACCACGCGGGGTTTGCCGTGCCGTTCCGGTTACCCGGAACGCGGTGAGCTTTTACCTCACCTTTTCACCCTTACCATGCGCGGAGATTGCGAGCACGCCATCCAAATGAGACGGGACAAAGGTTTTGCCTTTGACCTGCCACCGAGGTGACTTGCCCACAGACTCCGCGGCACCGGCGGTTTATTTTCTGTGGCACTTTCCGTGACCGTTCCCTTTCGAGACCGGCCCCCTGGCGTTACCAGGCGCGTTGCTCTTCAGCTTTCAGGCCTTGCGGCCTTCCACTGGGTGTCCGGACTTTCCTCCCGCGCTTTGTAAGCTGCACTTGTTAAAATGCCGCGTTACGTGCGCCAGCGATCACCCGGCCCACCCGCCATCTCCATTTTACCCTAAAACTTTATTTGGTGGATATCCAAACGACGTTGCTGCTTTCCACGGCCCAAACTCCGTTGCGCTTCACAAGCCAGGTGAATTCTCCCTGACCGCACAACAGGCCGCAGGACATTCCGGAATAAACGACCGCTTGATCGCGTTCACGATTGAATCCGATGCGGGAAACAATAATGATTCCGGGCGTGTTGGCGTGCTTGGTCATAAACTTGCGCCAGGCCTTTGCGTCTTTAACTTGCAGGGCGACATCAGCGAGATCAACGAGGGTGCATTCTGGCGCGAGTTTGCAGGGCGATGGCAGATGGAGCGAGGAGTGATTGTTAATGTCTTCATAGTTTTGCCGGGCCTCGGGTGAAATTTTGTCGAGAAATGTAATTGTTTGCGGCCCTTGTACTGGCAAATTGCCGACCATACCCGGCGGTACTCCGAGCGCGGTTTGGTCCGAAAGGATAATCGGGCGGCCTTTGGCGGCCTGATAAAGTTCGCGCAACACCGAAGTGTAGACGGCGGAATCATCGGGGGTGAGTTCTAGCGGTGCGGGCGGTTTTTGCGCGCAGAGCGGTGGAAGGCCCGCCAGAAAGGCAAATGCGGCGAGAACGCCGAGAACCGGTAACGCACGAGCGAGCACCAATGTTTTGATCATTACGATAAGAATCCGCAATTCCAGCTCCAAATGTGATTCTAGCAGACGGCGATTTCGCGCGTCTTGGGGCGACACAATCAATATGCAAGCGTCGGTTCGGGCCGGAAGAAGCTGTCTAGAACCGGCACACCCCTTTACATTCTAATTTCTTGACGTCCGCAAGGCGCGTGAGTATGCTCCGGCCAATTCCTGGCCAGTCCACGGCGATGGTCTCCGGGACACCAGCTCTATTCTTAAGGAGGACTGCACATGGGTAAGACGTACGCGATCGTCGTTGGGTTTGTGTTGCTCCTTGTTGGGATCATCGGTTTTGTGGAAGGCGATAAGATGATGATGGGGTTGCATTTCAACCTCATCCACAATTGCATTCACCTGGTCAGTGGGCTCGTCGGTCTGGCGGCCGGATTGGCTGGAGGACAGAAGGGTGGACGAGTTTTCGCGCAAGTATTTGGCGTGGTCTACACGATCGTAGCGATCATCGGATTTGCGGGCGCACCGGTGTACATCGTCAACACGCTCGACCTGAACATTCCAATGTACAACTACATCCATGTGACCGTTGGCGTGCTGGGACTGATCGCGGGATTCATGGGTGGAGCAGCCAGTGAAGCGAGTGCTTGACGAACAGCACTAAAGGAATTCCCCAAGAAACATTTCAGCCCGGCTTCCGTTCAACGCGGAAGCCGGGCTTTGCTGTTGCGCTTCCCTGCTTCTTGGCAACCGCCGCTGAACGTGCCATGATTCGCTGCATTCGAGGATTTGAGAAACGGCCGCTGAGTGCATTATATTTCGCGGAACCGACAATTCTTCGGCCCGGAGACATTTCAACCATGAAAAGCTTCGCGTTCAACATTCGAGCCGCGTTAATTATCGCACTCGTGATTATTGCGTTCCCCGCGAACGCGCAAAACAAACATGCGATGACGTTCGACGACCTGATTTCGATGCAGCGTGTGAGCGATCCGCACATTTCGCCCGATGGAAAATGGGTGGCGTTCACGCTAGCCACGCCGGATAAGGAAGCGAATCGCAACGCGTCAAACATCTGGCTGATTCCGGCGACGGGCGGCAACGCGAAGCAGCTTACAAACAGCGGACGCGATAACAGTCCGAGGTGGTCGCCAGATGGAAAGCGCGTGGCGTTTGTTTCAGCGCGCGACGGAGAATCACAAATCTATTTTATTGCGTTGGAAGGCGGAGAGGCCACGCGGCTGACGAATTCGCCGAGCGGCGTGGACAATTTCCTGTGGACGCCGGACGGAAAATCCCTCGCCTTCAGCTCGGGCGTGTATCTGGATTGCAAGGACGATGCGTGCAACAAGAAGCGAATTGACGAAGCGACGAAAAGCAAAGTGAAGGCGCGCGTCTACGATCATCTTCTGTACCGGCACTGGACGCACTGGAATGACGAGCGGCGCAGCCATCTGTTTATTATTCCAACGGAAGGAGGCGCGCCGCGCGATTTGACGCCGGGAGCGAATTACGACGTGCCGCCGGATTTCCGAGGCGAGGCGGCCGACATCGCGTTTGCGCCGGATAGTCACGAGCTTTGTTTCGTTGCGGTGACGGATCCGGTGGAGGCCATCAGCACGAATGGCGATTTGTTCATCGTGCCGGCCGATGGATCTGCGGCGCCGAAACGCATCACGGAAAATCCCGGATACGACGGCCATCCAGTTTATTCGCCGGATGGAAAAACGATTGCGTATCGCGCACAGCTTGTTCCGGAGAACGAAGGCGATCGCTGGCGATTAATGATTTACGATCGCGCGGGCGGGCACCGGTCAAATTTGACGGAAGGCTTCGACCGCAGCGTGGACAATCTGGTGTGGTCGGCGGACAGCAAAACGATTTATTTCACAGCCGAAGAGCACGCGGAGTCGCCGATTTACGCGATCGCGGCGCAGGAAAACTCAAGTCCGCGCGCAATTGTGGGCGAAGGATTCAACGGGGAACTTTCTTACAGTGCAACCGGGCGAATGTTCGTGTTTACGCGTTCGAGCATTATGTCTCCGGCGGAGATTTTCACGACGGGCGCAGCGGGCGGCCGCACGCGTCAATTAACGCACGTGAACGATTCGCGATTGGCGCAAATCGAAATGTCCAAGCCGGAATGGTTCTGGTTTGAAGGCGTGGGCGGCACGAAAGTGGAAGGCGTAGTTCTGCGCCCGCCGCATTTCGATGCGTCACACAAATATCCTACGCTGCTCCTGATTCACGGCGGCCCGCAAGGCGCCTGGGAAGATAGCTGGACGTATCGTTGGAACTCGGAAGTATTCGCGTCGCCGGGGTACGTCGTAGTGATGATCAATCCGCGCGGCTCCACGGGATACGGACAGAAATTCACAGATGAAATTACGGACGACTGGGGCGGAAAAGTTTACGACGATTTGATGAAGGGTCTCGACTTCGCCATCGCCAACTACAAATTTATTGACGGCGATCGCGTCGCGGCCGCGGGCGGATCGTACGGCGGTTACATGGTGGATTGGATTGCCGGACACACTGGCCGGTTCAAAGCGCTCATCAGCCACGCAGGCCCGTACGATAAGACAAGTATGTACGGTGCGACGGAAGAGCTTTGGTTCGAAGAACACGATATGGCGGGCGAGCCGTGGACAAATCCGGATAGCTATCACAAGTGGTCGCCTTCCACGTATGCAGCTGCGTTCGGAAAATACAAAACGCCTACGCTGGTGATTGGCGGCGAAATGGATTTCCGCGTGCCTTACACACAGGACTTACAATTTTTTACGGCGTTGCAGAGGCAGGGCGTGCCCTCGAAGCTGGTGATTTTCCCGGATGAAGGCCACTGGATCCTGAAGCCGCAGAACAGCGAGCTTTGGTACAGACTGTTTTTGGATTGGTTGGGGAAATATTTGAAGTAGGCAGCACAGAATGGCGCGTGCCGGATTTTATTTGTGATGTCCGCGCAAAAACCACCCAACTCCAACGCGAACCTGAACCGTATTAATCCCCGGATTCGGCGTAGCCAGGCCAGCGTTTGAAATATGCATGTAGCGCAGATCCACGCTCCATGCAACCTTCTCGCCAAGAATGTGCATTCCGATTGCAGCGCCCGAAGTGAAATTGGTTTGAGAAGTTCCGGTTGGCACCGTCACGTTGGTGAAAAGCACGCCGCCGGCAATTTCGACGTACGGAACGATGCGGCTATCTGTTTCAAAATTCCATTTCAGCACAACGGGATTGAATCCAGCGCCGTAGGCACGGTGCGCCGGCTGAAAAACCATGAATACGGGAACGGCGTCCACTGCATATTCAAATTTGCCGCGCAGGAATCCGGGGCCGTGAGCTTTCGTTAGGATCCAGCCGAAGCGCGCGCCCGCGTTGAAAACACTGTCGCTAGACGTACTTCCATTCGTGCCGTGTCCTCCGGCAGCCCAGATCTGAATTTCGTGGCCGCCATCCTGCGGACGAGTTTGTGCAAACGCAGGGATGCAGCAGAGTAGCGATGCGATTAACGTCGCTGGAAGTATTCGAGTCATTGCAGGTCTCTGCGCCTTCGCGCACGGCAGTCCGGCATTGGCGCCGCCGAAAACACAATACCCGAAAGCATGGTGAGCCGCAATTGCAAGGACTCTCGCGAGCGCAAACGAGCCTCTCAAGCACATTTGTTGAAGAGACGTCTGTGCCCGAGAGGCTCGCGCGCTGAACTACGCTCGTCCGGCAGTGCCAGACGCACGACATTTTCAACTGTTCATGTTCTCCGATGACGATCCGGTCGGCTCATTTTCGGAATTTTGTCGACGATTGGACTGATCGTTCTGTTTCGAGTTGGACTTCCGCTTCCCTTTGTTACCGCGGGTGTTGCCCTTCGAACTGTCGTTCTTTCGATTTTGCATTTCATTTCTCTTTGATCGGATTAGGTTACGAATAAACGAAAATTCACTGCCGTTACCCAACAACAACTTGCTCAACGTCCTGCGCTCATGGCTCTTCGCTTGGGAACTTCAGGCTCGCGAACTTCCTCGTCCGCGGCGTTTCTCGTAGCTCGAACGGCCGCCTGAATCAATTCTTGGAAGGAGCTGATTCAGCGGAAACTAAACGAACGGGTAACCTGTAGCGTAAGCGTCTGTAATATGAGAAATTATTCAGCGAGCGCTCGTAGCTCAGGTGGATAGAGCAGCTGCCTTCTAAGCACGACGCTCGATTCCAAACCTTCCATTTATTCGTTTGGCTTTTCAATGTTTCCAACAACTTGGGGAATCTGCTTTTCGCTCAAAGCTAACCCCAATCGCTTCAAAGCATTAGGTTCTTGCACAGTTCTAGCACAGCAGACGCTCCTCTTTTTGAAACATAAGCGCGAAGGAACAGTTAGCGTAAAATCAAAGCCATGTCCGGTTTTCTCCGATGTTGACCGACGGATACTCTTCAAATCAATGATATCGGCACTGTCGAACTGGAAACGCATAAGCCAATGTTCTGCGATCCATACACATCTAACCGAGCGCCCGGAAGCTTCATCATGATCGATCCAGTAGACAACAATACTGTGGCTGGAGGCATGATCGTCGAAGCATCAGTGGTTCAAGGCGCAGACAAGAGTTCAGGTGCTGTGAGCACTTCCCAAAGCACAGCGTCCCGCCAGCAGCACGCCGGTCTAACGGCATGGTTCACAGGGTTGAGTGGTTCTGGCAAAACGACGATCTATCATTCTGTTATTCTGTCTACACAGAATTGCTGGCACGCGGCATCCGCGCAGAGCTTCTCGATGCGGACGAATTGAGGAAGCACCTCAATAGTGATTTGGGATTCACTAAAGAAGACAGGGACGAGAATATTCGTAGAATCGGGTTTGTCGCGAACCTACTGAGTCAAGAACTCAGTCGTAGAATTCTGTAAGCGCTTAAGCATGGAGAACGATTCAGAAGGCGGTATTGATAATTCCTAGTTATCTTTACCCAGCATGCCCAATAACCCTAGTTTCGAGTGGTTCGTAAGTATCTGATTAGGCTGATCTGAATCCGGTGCATCCGCGCTACCCACAAACACATGTTTTAGGGCAGGCATCCCCATCTGCAGCCGTATGCTAACCAGATGTTAATCGAACGGCCTAGACGCGACGAATGCGGCGTGAGAAATAAAGCAGATAGGAGGACCGAAACAACCGGGTTTTTCGAACGGTCGTTATTCCTGTGCGAAAAGTGCGCCCGCAACTAGGCAACTTTGCCGCGCCTCTACACTTCAATGTGAATTGTTCTGGGTCAGCGCCAGCACCGCGTAAGCTGTCGCCGCATCGTTCATGAAAGGCCAAATGTCGTCAGATGGGTCCCGTCGCTTGTTCAAAGAATACGCTGGCCAGAAGCCCTCGGTCTTGTCCTGGTTGCGCAATAGCCATGATAAGCCTTGTTTCAAATGAACATCGTTATTGCGAATGCCGTTCTGCTCGAGCGCGAGGATAATCAGCCCCGTAGCATACGCGTCGCTCTTCATTTCCAGCGGAGTCCCGTCTTTTCGTTTCCACGTCCCGACAAGCGAAGAGAGGGACCATCCCCCGTCTCCGCGCTGCTTCATCGAAATCTCACGGGCAATCACCTCTTGCTGTTCCGCCGTAAGCAGCCCCGGTAATCTGGCAGACGCCCACAGCACAACGACTCGATTGATCGGCGACTGCGTCGCCAACCCACGCTGAATATATTCACGCAGCAGCTTGAGATTCTCTTTGATTTGCGGAGTCGATCGATAATTACCAGGCGCAGTCCCGACAGCGACGGCTGCAATTGCGGCTCCATAATACTGCGAGTCTAGCGCTTCCCAAGGCTCGTTGTGAAAATCGAGCCATGCCCAGGATCCCGCATCATCTCCCGTTGCCTGTTGCAGCGACCACATGTTGGCAAAAGCATGCCGCGTGTCATCGCTGAGGCTGCCGTTCCCAACGTCATAGCTGACGAGGATCAGCGCATTGAGCACGGCTTCCGTTCCTCGGGCCTCCGCCGTCTTGTGCACACCGGTTTTTTCGTCACTGTAGAAGGGTTCGACTTCGTTCCAAAGACGTACGCGCTTCGTGACATTGTCTACGAGTTTTCGTTCATTCGGAGAAAGCGTTTCTTCGGCAAGCGCCGGCCGAAGAACAGGTCGCGCGAGCGCGTAAGGCACAGCCGTATGACATGAGACGCAGAAAGTCCCGTGATCCCGCGCAGCTTTCGGCCAGCTCATCCAATAGCTTTCTCGTTGATCGAGGTAAGCCGCGGCGGCTTTCGGGTTCCAAGACGTGCTGGCACTTGAAGAGGCAGCGCAATTAGCCTCGAATCGCGAATAAACCGCAGGAATAGCAACTGAGAGGCTTATAGCCAGAGTGAAAAATCCCAGAGTTGTCGCTTTCATGCAGATGATCCTCATTGCGCCAGAACTGGCTGACGAGCGTAACACAAAGATTCAGTGTGGCCGGGTCGTAAAGAGCCATGACTCTTTGCATCCAGAATGACCACGCGGCGTCGCGCAACGCCCTGCCCGATTTGCGTGGCCGAACAGTACGACGGAAGCGAATGGACGGTCAATCGTCGCAGAGCGGGGGTTTCTGGTTACGCTTTGCTTTTCAATTTCAGCTTGCTCTTGTTCTCTTCCAGAAAGGCGCGGAGTCCGTCGGCTGAGTCGAGCAGGCGCACCCACTGCTCGTAGTAAAGTGTCACGGGAAAGCGGCCCAGTCCGTAGACGCTCACGCCTCCCTTCTCGCCTACCTTGAATTCCAAGCTGCCCTGCTTCTTTGAGCCAACTTGGTTTTCGAGTTCAGCGATGCGAGCCATCAATTCTTCTTTGCTTGGTTCTGCCATCGGGATTCACTCCCTGCGAAATCTTCCGAGCA
>OBLT010000051.1_pt1 | contig 91191 bp, 99 predicted proteins | sample 1518721 | NCBI WGS metagenome assembly OBLT01 (sample SAMEA3539307, study PRJEB22396) | soil metagenome | biome: tundra; feature: field; material: soil | place: USA | collected 2010-05 | depth 0.15 m | reverse complement strand
GCTCCGGAGGAGAGATTCGAACTCCCGACCCGACGGTTAACAGCCGTCTGCTCTGCCGACTGAGCTACTCCGGAATGCGAAGGCGATGATTATGTTCAGAGCGGCCTTGTCGTCAAGCTCTACCGCACTTTTCGTCACTTTGTTGGCGCGTTGCTTGGCGATGGGACCTGGGCCGCGGGCTTGGGTTGGCCGATGGGCGGTTTCCATTTGAGCAGGCGGGCCGCGTTCTCGAAGTAGAGTTTGCGCAAGACCTGCTCGGGCAGGCCGATCCCGTCGATCTTCCAGTGACCCTGAATCGGCGTCGGCGATTCGAATTGCTTGTCCTCGGTCTCGAAGTAGCGCCAGGTTGATTCGAAGTAGCGGCGCTCGTCGTCGAGCGTGGGGGGTAAGGGACCGTTCGAGCCGTACATCATATCATCTTGCGTTGGTCCCACGCCGAGATCCGTCCCAAACAGGATGCGGTCCTGGTACTTTTCGAAGAACTGCCGCATCTTGGCGGCGTCCTGTCGGCCGATCTCGGGCACCCGCGCCGCCGTGTCGATGTACAGGTTGGGGTACTTGTCGAGCATGCGGCCGACGTTGGCAGGATCCTCGGGGTCGTTGCCGAAATGAACGCCGATGAAGATCGTCTTGGGGTGACGGGCCACGCGGCGCTCGAATTGCGCATACAGCTCCTGCCATGATGGCACGGGCTCGCCAAAGAACGACCAGTCGGGATGGGCGCGCAACTCTTCGATGCGTTCGTTTTTCTCGTCGGGCGGCTGCCAAAACGCCTTGGGGTCGCCGGTGTGGATGGCCACCGGCATGCCAAGCTTGCCCGCCTCATCGAAAAGTGGATCGAGCTTGGGATCGTCGACGGGCAAAACGTGCTCCCCGTCGGGCGCCGGGTAGCCGAGCCCCAACCCCTTGGGAATCTTGAGCCCGACGGCGCCCATCTCCTTGGCCATGCTCAGTTCTTCCGCCAAGGCCATGCCGTAGTCGGGTCGCGTGCGCACGGCCCGGACGAAATTGACGTTGGTGAATACGGCAATGCGCCCACCTGAGGCTCGCGCGATTTGCAACTGGTTTTCCAGCTTGTGGCGGGGCGGGCCAGGCACCATGCCCGATAGGTTGACCATGCCGTCGATGCCCCACTGGTCCATGATGGCAAGCGCCCGATCGAGCCCGTCCGGGCTGATGTGTGTGTGAACATCGATGCGAGGCAGGCGATTGCGCTTGGCAGACTTGGCGCTTTCCGCTTTCGCACCCTCCGCGCCCTTGCCGTCGGCGGCGGTGCGCTTGCAACCACAGCTCCCCGCGCATCCGGCAGCGGCCAGGCCAACGATGGCTAGCATGGCGCCGGTGGCGCCCAGGGCGGACTCCACGCGACGTCGCGGGCGCATGGGACCTATTCCTTCGCCTTGCCGGGCTCGTCGAAACTGGGAACGGGCTTAGCCCCCATCGACTTTTCCGCCGGAGCAGCCGGCTTCGCAGCCTCGGGTTTGGCCGGTTCGGGCTTGGCTACGGCTGGCTTTGCGGCCTCGGGGTTCGCGGGTTCTGCCTTGGCCACCGCGGGTTTGGCCGGCTCGGCAGGAGTCGGAGCGGGCTTGGCCTCGAACTTGGGTGGCTCGGCTGTCTTCGCGGCCGGCGCCACGTTTGAACCTCCGCCCACCGCAGGGGCGACTGCCTTCTTCAAGTTGACGGTGACATTCAAAACCCGCTCGTTCCCCTTCTTCACCCAGTTGTCCGACGGCCCGAGCAGCCGCTCGTGCGGCTCGTAGCCTTCGCGCCGAATGGTGATGGCAAACGACTTCTTGGGGTCCAGGACGCGGCGCTCGCACGGTGTACGCGCGAAGTATTCACCATCGATGAGAACCTCGGCGCCGATGGGAGTCGATCTGAAAACCAGACGGTACGCATCCTCTTCATCCGCGCCAGCCTTCTCCTCGCCTGCCTTTCCGCCCGCCTTGCTGCCAGACTTCCCGGACGACTTGGACGCGGAAGACTCGGGCTCCGTCTTGGCTACCATTGCTTTTTCAGCCGAGGGCTTCTCGGCCGCCGGTTTCTCCGCCGTGGCTTTCTCGGCCACCGGTTTCTCGGCCACCGGTTTCTCGACGACCGCAGGCTTGGCTTCCTCCGCCACTGGCTTCTTGGCAACCGCCTCCTCCGCGACCGGTGCCTTGGTAGGCTCTGTTGCCGGCGGCGTGGGCTTTGCGGCGGACGTTGGTGTTGGTGCTGGCGTCGCCACCGCAGGCACCGGCTCGGGCTGAGCCGTCTGCCACGGCTTGGCCTTGGCCAGGTACACGGCGCCGAACGCCGCAGCCGCCGCAAGCACGGCAATGCCGGCAATCAGTTTGCCAGATCCCTTGGGTTTCAGCGAAGGCACGCTGTCGCGGCTCGGAGGCCGATCGCCGGCGAGGGTCGACCCGCCCAAGTCGAACGATTCGGGCGCCGCAGTCGAAGGAGGCGCGGCCGCAGAGAGCGAGACTTCCTCTGTCTTTTCCGACGCTGTCTCCTCGAGGGGCGCGCCAGCGGAAATCTCTTCCAGAACCTCGGAAGGCGCCGCAGCGTCGGCGCCCGAGGAAACCGGGCTCTCTCCTAGATTGAGCAACGACGCGAAGGCTTCCCTGCCCCCGCTCTTTCGTTCCCCGGACAGCGGCTTGGCCGGTGTGTTCTGTCCCGCGGTCGTGTTCGGCGACGAATCTGGCGCGTCTAAGCCAGCCGGCGGCGCACCACTCTTCGTCGAAGGCAATTCCTCAGCGCCGGTGTTGAAGTCCTCGATAAGCGAGGTCGGGACGGCCTCCTCGGCAGTCTTCCCGATGGCGTTCTGGGCAGCCTCCGCCTCTCGCGCCGCATCCTTCAAATAGAAGTCGAGCGGCTTGTCGCTGATCTCGGTCTTGCTCTCCGATTCGAATTCGTCGGTGTCGCCGCTCACTCCCGCCGTAGGCGTCGGGGCCGCCAGCGGCGATGGTTTGGCCACCACAGTTGGCGCGGGACGCGTGACGGCCAGGTTGGCCGATCCCTGCCCCATCTTCGCCGCTATCTCGGCAGCGGTGCGAAGGTCGTCAGGCGCCGGCGAAGGCTTGCTGGCTGGCGAGACAAACGATGTCGGCGGATAGGGCGTGCTCAGCGCCTTGCCCTCGATGCGAGCCTTCTCAGCCAGGATCACCTGGTGCGTGTGCTGACTTTCGGGTACGAGCTTATCGAAGCGCAAGCCCATGCCGGGCACATTGTTGGCCCGGGCCGGGTCACTCTCGCGCACCCAGGCCACCGTCCCAAGCCCTGCCAGCAGCGGAGTGCCATCCGCCAGCGTAAAGTCGAATTGCAAGCTGGTGCCCACCTCGACCGGTTGCTTGGTGCGGATGAAGATTCCGCCTGGACTCACATCAACGCCGTAGCGGTTGATGAATTCGTCCAGCGACGCGCTCTTGAACTTGATGCGAAGTGTGATCGCGTTGCTTTCCGTGCTTGACGGCTGGTCCATGTCGGTTTTCCCTTGGGCCTAGGCTTCTTGAGGTTACGCCCGGAGTGATTTTCCTTCAAATACTGATTCGACGCGAGTGTGCCAGCTTGCGGGGCCGACGTCGAACTTTGCGCGCGGTCATGGCACTCTTCTGGTCGGCGCTGGCGCCTTCCTCGGCCTTCGCCGGCACCGCCGCCAGCGTGTCTGCCCCATTCTTACACGCAAGGCACGCCGCTGTCGCTTCGGATTCGCGGGCGGCATCGGCGGCGGGTGTAGAAATCCTGAAGGCTGGTGGCAACGCCGTCGATGCGGCTTGTGCGGCCACCTTGGCCCTGGGCGTAGTCAATCCCTTCGCTTCGGGCCTAGGCGGCGGTGGCTTTGCACTCATCTATCTGGCCAAGACCGGCAAGGCAACTGTCCTCGATTTTCGCGAAACCGCGCCCGCGGCGCTGGCGGGCCGTCTCAAGGACGCGGTTGGACTCAAGCCGCAAAGCGGGCTGTCGGTCGGCGTCCCCGGCGAAGCCCGCGGACTGGCCGAATTGGTGCGGCGCTTCGGCGCCCTGCCCTTCTCGCGCTGCGTGGAGCCCGCTCTCCGCCTCGCGCGAGGGTTTGCCGTCTCGCCGTGGCTAGCCCAGCAGATTCGCGACGAGATCGAACGGAATCCCACGTCCGGCCCCGACCTCATTGCCAAGATCTTTTCCGTCGATCGTCAGATCGCGACCCAACTGCGGGCAGGCGATCGCGTCGCGCGGCTAGCACTTGCCGCGACACTCGAAAGGCTGCAGCGCGAAGGCCCGGCCAGCCTCTACGCCGGCGACACTGCGGCGGCCATCGTTGACGCGGTGACGGCTGCCGGTGGCGTACTTGCACCCGCCGATCTCGCCGCATTCGTCCCCATCGAGCGCCAGCCGCTCGCCGTCGATTTTCTCCGTCGCCACGTCCTGACTGTGCCGCCGCCATCGGCTGGTGGGACGATCATCGTCGAGGCTCTCGGAATCTTGGCCCACCGAGTGACGGCCTGGAAACGCGAGGCCGGACCGAACGCGCCCGACTACCTGCACAATCTCGCCGAGGCACTCAAGCACGGGTTCGCCGACCGAGCCCGCTTCCTGGGCGATCCGGCGTTTTCACGCCTGCCGCTCGCCCACCTTCTCGACGCGCGCTACCACCGCGAGCTCGCCCAGCGCATTCAGCCCGACCGCGTCCTCGCCCACGACGACTACGGTACCCAGATGAAGTCCCCGACGGAGCCGGCGCGTGATGGCGGAACCGCGCACGTATCGGTGGTCGACAAAACCGGCAACGCGGTTGCGCTGACATCCACCATCAATCTCGAATTCGGCGCACGCATCGTCGCGGGCGGGATCGTGCTCAACGATCAAATGGACGACTTCACAACAGCGACTGAGCCGTGTGGGGAGCCGCCGAGCTTTGCTCGGCGCGTACCATCGCGGGAAGGTTTGGAAACCCTCCCAGGGTTTCCATGTCAAACACCCGTGTTCGCGCTGACGGGAAGCCAGGCCAACCGGCCGGCGCCAGGCAAGCGCCCGGTTTCGTCCATGTCTCCCAGCATCGTTCTCGGCGACCGAGGCGTCGAGCTCGTGACCGGGGCGGCGGGTGGACCGCGCATCGTTTCGGCAACCCTGCAAATCCTGATCGACGTACTCGCCTTCGGCCTCGACGCTCAACAGGCGGTGGCAACTCCTCGCGTCCACCACCAATGGGAGCCAGACATCCTCTACTACGAGCCAGGCCTGCCAGCCGAGACTGTGAAAGCCCTGGAAAACAAGGGCCAGCGCCCCACGTCGCGCCCGGACATCGGCAAGGCCAACGCGATCGTCCGTTCGCGCTCCGGACTGGACGCGGCGGCCGATCCGCGTTCTGGCGGAGAAGCCGTGGGATACTAGGAAAAGCGCGGGAAGGTTTGGAAACCCTGTCAGGGTTTCCATGACAACGACTTTCTGAAAGCTCGCTTCCCTCGTTGACGGCTGGCTCCATTGAAGTGTAGGGTTTGCCCCCAAAAGCCATGACGTTGACGACGCTATCCCCTACGACAGGCGAACCTGGCAACGCCCAGCCGGTAACCACCTTGCTTGGCAAGGGCAGCGAGTTCGAAGGCAAGCTCTCGTTCGAAGGAACCGTTCGCGTGGACGGAAAGCTGACCGGCGAAATCTTCACCGACGATGTGCTCATCGTGGGCGAAGGCGCCGAGGTGAATGCCGAGGTCACCGTAGGCGCCATCGTCATCCAGGGAATCATCCGCGGCAACATCACCGCCAAGCGCTCGGTCGAAATACACAGCCCCGGCCGGGTCAAGGGCAACATCAACACGCCTTCCCTGTTCATCGAGAAGGGCGTGTTCTTCGATGGTCACTGCCAGATGGACTCCAGCGCTGGCGCGACCGACTCCCCGCCCTCGCCTCGGCATTCCGGCGGCAAGAAGTCAGCGAGCGGCTCGACGCCGGCGAGCGGTGCCCGAACAGTTCCAGCTGCACCTAGCCCCGACTCGGATCCGACGTGAATGCATCGCTAACTCTTCTGCAAGCCACAACGACCATGCTCGATGCGGCTCCGCGATCCGCGGAAACGCAACTCCTGGACATCGACGGCACGGTGTTCGTGATGCTCGGTATTTTTCTCGTGCTGCTCCTCATTCTGTGGCAGTTCTTGTGGAAGCCGTATTTGCGGGTGCGCGACGAGCGCGTGGCGCGCGTCGAGGGCGCACGCGAGAAAGCCGCGCAGCTCGATGCCGACGCCGCGACACGCCTGACCCGCATCGACACCGCCCTGGCCGAAGCCAGGCGCACTGGCAACGCCGAGATGGGCAAGCTGCGACTCGAAGCGCAGGCGCGCGAGCAGAAGATCATCGCCGAGGCCCAGGAAGCCGCCCGCAAAATGCTGGTCGACGCGCGCGTCAAGCTCGACGCCGCCCTGGCGACCGAGAAAGTGAACCTGCAGACGCACACCGATCTGCTCGGGCGCCAGATAGCCGAAAAGGCGCTTGGCCGGAGGTTGGCGTCGTGAAATTCAATCTGACGACCTTCGCACTGGCCGCGCTTATCGCCCTGGGCGCTGGCGCTTTACGCGCCCAAGAAGAAGAGCCGGCTGACGAGAAGGCGGCAGTCGGAGACACCGGCACGACGATGGATACGGGAACCACGAGGGCTGCGCGGAAAGCCCGCCGTGCCGCCCGTCGTGCGGCTATGACTCGCGCCGAGGCTGCGGCTTCCATCAAGTCCGCGCCGCCGCTTGGGCCGTTGCACGTCGCGGAAGCCGAGCGGAACGCCAAGGCTCAGAATCCTCCTTCCGAAAAGACAGCAGCGGCGATTGATGCCCTCTCCTCTCTCGATGGCGGGATTGATTCTCTGCCCGCCATCGCGCCCGTCACCGAGACCACCGCGCGCGAACACGAGGGCACGGTGGCGGGGCATGGCCATGAAGGTCACGGCGAGGCCCACGGTGAGGGCGACGCGGAACACCTCGCAGACCACGGCGAGCACACCGGATTCAGCGGCAAGACCTTCGCGCTCCAGCTGCTCAATTTCGGCGTCTTGCTCTTTCTGCTGATTTGGTTCGGTGGTCGCGGGATGAACAAGGTGCTGCGCGCTCGCCACGAGCAACTCAAGGGCGACATCGGCGAGGCCGCCCGCCTGCGCGACGAAGCGGCACGGAAGTTCCAGGCGCAAGAACAACGCGTGACGGATCTGGAAAAGGAGATCGCGTCCCTGCGCGCTTCCATGCGGCAGGACGCCGAGCGCGAGCAGGCCCGCTTGCTCCAAGGCGCGCAAGAGCGCGCCAAGCGGATTCAAGAGGACATGCGCATCCAACTCGATCAGCAAGTGAAGGAAGCCGAATTGCTTCTGCGCGCCGAGGTTGCCAGCGCCTCGGTCAAGCTGGCCGAGGAATTGGTGCGCAAGTCTGTGAACGCGGACGACGAGCGCAGGCTGGCGCGAGAGTTCGTGGCCGGGTTCGACGTGCCCGCCGGTCCCCAGGACCAGGGGCAAGGGGAGATACGCTGATGGCAGCCATGGGCGGCTCGGTCGCACGTCGCTACGCCAAGGCCATTTTCGCCATCGGCGAGGAAAAGGGGACCTTCGAGCTCTTCGGACGCGAGCTTAACGAGCTTGCCGAGCTGTGGAAGGAATCGGCGGCCCTGCGCCAGACGCTGGAGAACCCGATCTTCAAGCTCTCGCAAAAGCGCGCGGTCTTGCAGGGCCTGATGCCGCGACTGGCTCCGGCCAGGCAGGTGCAAAGCCTGGCGCTCTTGCTGCTGGAACGTGGCCGTATTGCCACCCTGCCGGCGATTGCGCGTGCCTACGAAGAAATGTGCGACGAAAAACTTGGCCGTGTTCGCGCGCGCGTGTTGTCGGCCGCTCCGCTCGACCTCGCCAGCGAGACTGCGATCCGCAAGGCGCTGGAACGCCGCACGGGCAAAAAGGTCCTCATGACGACGGTCATAGATCCCAGCCTAATCGGCGGCGTGGTCACCTACGTTGCCGGCATGGTCCTCGACGGCAGCGTGGCCTCGCGACTGGCCACGCTCAAGAATCGACTTCTCAACTAGACCCCACCTCCGAAGCAGCAAGAGCTCTCTCAAGTCCTAAGGAACCAAGATGCAGATTCGTGCTGAAGAAATCAGTCAGATCATCCGCAAGGAGATCGAGGGCTTCGACCAAAAAGTCGCGGTCGCCGAAACCGGCACCGTGCTTGAGACCGGCGACGGCATTGCCCGCGTCTATGGCTTGGAAAACGCCATGGCGGGCGAGTTGCTCGACTTTGGCAAGAACGTGGTGGGCCTCGTGCTAAACCTCGAAGAGGACAACGTCGGCGTCGTGCTCCTGGGCGAGTTCGAGTCGGTGCGCGAAGGCGACATCGTCAAGCGCACGGGCAAAATCGCACAGGTTTCCGTGGGCGAGGCGTTGATTGGACGCGTGGTGGATGCCCTGGGCCAACCCATCGACGGCAAAGGCCCCATCGAGGCCAAGGAATCGCGCAAGATCGAGATCAAAGCGCCCGGCATCATCGCGCGCAAGGGCGTGCACGAGCCTGTGCAGACCGGCATCAAGGCCATCGACTCGACCATCCCCATCGGCCGCGGCCAGCGCGAGCTCATTATTGGCGACCGCCAGACCGGCAAGACCGCCATCGCCGTCGACACCATCATCAACCAGAAGGGCCAGAACATGTACTGCTTCTACGTGGCCATCGGCCAGAAGCAGTCTACGGTGGCCTCGGTGGTGGACAAGCTGCGCGAGAGTGGGGCCATGGAATTCACCACGGTCATCTCGGCCACCGCGTCCGACTCGGCGCCGTTGCAGTTCCTGGCTCCGTACTCTGGCGTCACCATGGCCGAATACTTTCGCGACAGCGGTCGCCACGCCCTCATCATCTACGACGATCTTTCCAAGCAGGCGGTGGCCTACCGCCAGCTCTCGCTGCTTCTGCGCCGCCCGCCGGGCCGCGAGGCCTTCCCCGGCGACGTGTTCTACTTGCACTCGCGCTTGCTCGAACGCGCAGCCAAGCTGTCCGACGCCAAGGGCGCCGGATCGCTCACCGCCTTGCCCATCATCGAGACCCAAGCCGGCGACTTGTCGGCCTACATCCCGACCAACGTCATCTCCATCACCGACGGGCAAATCTTCCTCGAAGGCGATCTCTTCTTCTCGGGTCAGCGGCCGGCGGTGAACGTCGGTCTGTCGGTCAGCCGCGTCGGTGGCGCGGCCCAGATCGCGGCCATGAAGAAGGTCGCCGGCAAGTTGCGCCTCGAGCTCGCGCAGTACCGCGCCCTCGCCGCCTTCGCCCAGTTCGGCTCCGACCTCGACAAGGCCACCCAGCAACAGCTGGCGCGCGGGGCGCGCATCACCGAGCTGCTCAAGCAAGGCCAGTACGTGCCCTTGCCCGTGGAAAAGCAGATCCTCGTTCTGTTCGCGGCGACCAACGGTTTCATCGATACGCTGCCCGTCGAGGTGCTCGGGCGTTACGAGCGTGAGCTCTATGCCTTTGCCGACAGCCAGAAGCGCGACTTCATGAAGGAGCTCGCGCAGAAGGGCTCCGACGGCAAGGCCTTCGACGGCCTAGCCGAGAAGATGCGCGCCGTGCTGACCGAGTTCGGCAAGATCTTCAACCCGCAGGCCAAGCAGACCTAGAAAGAACTTCAGGGACCTTCATGCCCTCGCTCAAGGCAGTCCGGCTCCGGATCGCGTCGGTCAAATCGACGCAAAAGATCACCAGCGCCATGAAGATGGTGGCTGCGGCGAAGCTTCGTCGCAGCCAGGACGCCATCGTCGCCGCCCGCCCCTACGCAAAGACCATGGCCGACATCACGGCCGAGGTGGCGGCGCGCGCCAGTGCCGAGGATCACCCGCTTCTGCAGAAACGAGATGGCCGTCGCATCGCCCTTGTCGTCATGACCTCGGATCGCGGGCTGTGCGGTGGCTTCAATACCAATCTTTGCCGGCTGGCCCAGCGCCACGCCGAGGAGAAATCCAAGGCTAGCGAGATCGACGAATGCCGTTACGAGGTCGTTGGCCGAAAGGGACGCGACTACTTCCGCCGACGCAAGCTCAACATGACCCGCGACCTGCCGGGCGCAACCGGCGAGGCCGCCATGGCACGTGCCAAGGAAGTGGCTGCGGCGGTCACCGAGGAATTCTTGAACGGCACCGTGGACGGCGTGTGGCTGGTTTACAACCAGTTCAAGTCCGTGATGTCGCAACGCCCGGTGGTCGAGGCGCTCTTGCCCGTGGCCGCCGCCCAAGTAGGTGCCGACGCGGGCAGCTCGGAATTTCTCTATGAGCCAGGCAAGGGCCAGATCCTCGATTACATCCTGCCCATGTACGTCGAGACCCAAATTCACCGGGCTCTCCTCGAGTCCGTGGCGTCCGAATTCGGCGCGCGCATGACCGCTATGGAAAACGCAACCAAGAGCGCCACCGAGATGATTGACCGTTTGACCCTGCAATACAACCGCGCCCGCCAGGCCTCCATCACCAAAGAGCTGATGGAAATCGTGGGCGGCGCAGAAGCACTCAAGGGCTAGTCGCGATACCAGAGGTTTGAAACCATGAGCACCCCCGTTACAGCAACCCAAGGCAGAATCGTCCAGGTCATCGGCCCGGTCGTCGACGTCGAGTTCGGCGGCGCCGACCTGCCCGAGATCAACACCGCGCTCTCGCTCACCAACCCAGCCATCGACGACCAACCCGACAATTTGATCGTCGAAGTAGCGCAACACTTGGGCGAGCGCACCGTGCGCTGCGTGTCCATGGACTCGACCGACGGCCTGGTGCGCGGCATGCCGGTCACGAACACCGGCGGGCCCATCAGCATGCCGGTGGGCAAGGAAGTTCTGGGCCGCATCATCAACGTCGTGGGCAAGCCGGTGGACGAGCGCGGACCTGTCGGCGCCACCAAGTTCCTGCCTATCCATCGCCCGGCGCCCAAGTTCGTCGACCAGTCGGTGAAGATCGAGATGTTCGAGACCGGCATCAAGGTCGTCGATTTGCTCGCCCCCTACCGCCGCGGCGGCAAGATCGGCCTTTTCGGCGGCGCCGGCGTGGGCAAGACCGTCGTCATCCTCGAGCTCATTAACAACGTGGCCAAGAAGCACGGCGGGTATTCCGTGTTCGCAGGCGTCGGCGAGCGCACCCGCGAGGGCCGCGATCTGTACGATGAAATGACCCATTCAAAGCTGTCCACGGGCGAGCCAGTCATTTCCAAGGCCGCGCTCATCTACGGCCAGATGAACGAGCCGCCGGGAGCACGCATGCGCGTCGGTCTGTCCGCCCTGACCGTCGCCGAGTACTTCCGCGATGAAGAAGGCCAGGACGTGATGCTCTTCATCGACAACATCTTCCGCTTCACGCAGGCGGGTTCGGAAGTGTCCGCCCTCCTCGGCCGCATCCCGTCGGCCGTCGGTTACCAACCCACCCTGTCGACCGAGATGGGCATTCTGCAAGAGCGCATCACCTCGACCAACAAGGGCTCCATCACCTCGGTGCAGGCCATCTACGTGCCCGCCGACGATCTCACCGACCCGGCGCCCGCCACGGCCTTCGCGCACCTTGACGCTACCACGGTTCTTTCGCGCGATATCGCAGCCATCGGCATCTATCCAGCTGTCGATCCGCTGGATTCCACCTCGACCATTCTGTCGCCCGACGTGGTCGGCGCCGAGCACTACCAGGTCGCGCGCCAGGTGCAAAAGGTCCTGCAGCGCTACAAGGAGCTGGTCGACATCATCGCCATCCTCGGCATGGACGAGCTGTCCGAGGACGACAAGCTGACGGTCTCGCGTGCACGCAAAATCCAACGCTTCCTGTCGCAGCCCTTCCACGTGGCCGAGACCTTCACCGGCCAGCAGGGCAAGTACGTCGAGATCAAGGACACCGTGCGTGGCTTCAAGGAGATCATCGACGGCAAGTGCGATGATATTCCCGAGCAGGCGTTCTTCATGATGGGCGGCATCGACGACGTGCGCGCCCGCGCCGAGAAGATGGCCAAGGAAAGTTAGAAGAAAGTTAGAAGAAAGTTAGAAAGCGAATAGAGGCTGTTAGAGGGATAGCGGACACTCCATGCACCTGACAATCACAACCCCACGTGGATACCTAGTTCAGGTCGACGCTGAAGAGATCGTGGCCCCCGGTGTGCTCGGCGAGTTCGGCATTCTGCCTGGCCATATTCCCTTCATGTCCGTGCTCAAGCCGGGCGTGCTCAGCTACCGTGCCAAGGACGGAACCAAGTTCCTGGCCATCGGCGACGGTATCCTGCAAGTCGCGCGCGTAGCTGACGGTGACAAGGTCGAGGTCCTAGTCAACCGTGGGGAAAACGGCAAGGACGTAGATCGCGAGGCCGCCCAGCGCGAGCTCACTGCCGCCGATTCGGAATTGACCAAGTCCAAAGCCGAAAGCCCCGCCGAGCTCAAGCCCATGCAGGACCGGCGCGCCTGGGCCGCGGCCCAAGTCGACGCCGCGAACAGAACGGCGCCGCACTAGAGTATCAACCACAGAGGACACAGAGAACACAGAGACGGATAAGAATGGAAAGGGTTTCGGATCACCCGGTATTTACATTCATCGCTAACAGCGATGCCGCTAGTGCCACTGGAAGATCTCCAGCTCGCGCAGCAGCGCCTGGATGTCGGGCATGCGCTGCTGGAGTTCTTGGCGATCCTTGACCGGAAGAAAGCGTCCGTCTCGACCGTGACGCTCGACGGCCAGGAACTGGGTTGGCAGAAAAGCCGTGACCTGTCCAAGCAAGCGCTCGAACTGGATGGTTTCCTGCCCGTCAACCTTGCGTCGCACGGAAAACCATTCGAGGTCGAAATCACGATCCATGGCGGCTACATCGAACACGAAAGTGTTGGTGTTGAAGAAGGGCACCTGGCTGCTGTCGAACCCGGCGGGTAGACGGAACTCCTCGACGATCTGTAGGTGGCCGTCGACCCGCGCGGGAATGCCGCCTCGATCGCCTGCCTCTTTGCGTACAACTTCGACCGTCACGCTCTTGCCGCCCCGGCAGTGCGCCCCTATCACGCGCGGATCCAGCGAGGCGGCCAGGTTGTCCACGTTGGAAATCATCAGCATCAGTCCACCCGATTGCCGGAAGCGCGCCAAGCTGCCCGAGGCACGCAAGGTCGGCAACAAATCCCCGTGCCCAGTCGCGCACAGGGAAGGTTTTCCTGCGGCATCGCGAAAGATATCGCCCGCACTGGTTAAGCGCATGGTCACGGACTGTTCGACTATTTGAACGGGCGTCCTCGGGTGAGAAAACTCGCGCACGGCGCGCTGGATCTCGTCGCTGGTGGCGAAACTAGTCATGAGGAAGATCGGAATGGTGCAGGCATTGCGCTCGGCCACCGCCTGAACATCAGCCAGTTTGAGACGCAAGAACGAGCTGCCGGGGACGACCTCGACCACAGCCTTGACCACGCCTCCGAAACGCGTGGCCATGCCGCCCGCGAGAACCACCATGCCGACTTCGCCTCGGGCCAGGGCTGCCTGGCCAATGGCCGAAAGCGCCTTGCCGTCCTCGGTGTCTCGTGGTGGGAGCTCAACCAGATCCGCGGCAGCCGGGCAAGTCACGGATCCGGAAAGACGTTCGGCCCCGGGCGCGCTCGCCGCGCCCAAAAGGGCGACTCGCATCTTCTCGAAGACTGCCTGATCGAAGCGAAACCGCTTGAGGATTGCTTTCGTCGTCTCGTCCAGGTCAGTCATCTAGATTTCTGCTTAGCTAAGATGCAGGCGGGCTGCCTTGGTCACGTGATCACTCTAACATAGCATCGTCTCCGTGGTTGCCCTTCACGGGCTTCGCCACTCATCGGTAGACGACCTTGAGCAGCCAGCGCAGCACATCGAGCACCCGCTTGCGGTAGGGAAAGCCGAGTTGGCCGCGAAGCCATTTCGCGAGAAACCCGAACATGGGGCGATCCTCGACGATGGTTTGTGGCCTGCAGAACTGCCGCAAGGACTCGGCCCCATGACGAAAGCCGAGACCGCTGTTCTTGGCGCCGCCGAGGGGGGCGCCCACGAAGAAGTAGTTCACCAGGACATCGTTGATGCAGACGCTTCCGGTTTCCAGTCTGCGCGCCAGCGCAACTGCGCGTGCCTTGTCCCCCGACCAAACGCTGCCCGAAAGGCCGAGGTGCGAGGCGTTGGTCAAGCGGACGGCCTCCTCGGCGTCGGCCACGCGCAGGATGGGCAAGATCGGGCCGAAGGTCTCCTGGCATGCCACCGCGGCCTCGGGCGGAACCCTATCGAGAACTGTGGGTGGAAAGAACAACCCGGACAAATCGCCTGGCTTTTTCTCGCCCGAGATCACGCGTGCCCCACGCGCCACCGCGTCCGCCACGAACCGTTGGCATCGCTCCAGTTGCTCTTGCAGCATGAGCGGCCCAATCTCCCCATCTCCGCCGTTGCCCAGTCGCAGTCTTCCAGTTTCTTCAGCCACCCGCCGGGCGAATTCGTCGGCCACCGCCTCCTGGACGAGCGCGCGCTCGACGCGAATGCAGACCTGCCCTGCCCCGGCGAATGCACCCCAAACCGCAGCATGGGCGGCAGCTTGGAGATCGGCGTCGGCAAGGACGATCATGGCCGACTTGCCACCAAGCTCGGTCACACACGGAATCAAGCGTTCGCCCGCGCGGCCCGCGACCTGTCTGCCCGCGGCCAATCCGCCGGTGAAGAACACCATGTCGCAAGCGTCAACCAAAGCGCTTCCAGTTTCGGCCCCACCCTCGACCACCTGAAAAACCCCCTCTGGCAGTCCAGTTTCCCGACACAGGGTCCGCATCCTGCGCGAAGTCTGTGGCGTGTAGGGCGAAGGCTTGAGCACCACGCTGTTGCCCGCCAGCAGCGGCGCCACGGCATCGCCGAAATTGTTCAGCAGAGGGAAGTTCCAAGGTCCGATGACCGCGACCACGCCATGGGGCTGCCAGTTTACCCTGGCTTGCTTGTGCGGAAAGATGAGCGACCCACGCCGGGATTCGCCAAGCATGCGCCGTCCTGTTGCCCCGGAAAGAAATCGCGTGACCTCGCACAAATAGGCAATCTCGAACCCGACGGCTTCAAAGGCTGGCTTGCCGGTTTCCGACGAGATAATGCCCGCAAGCGCTTCGTCCGCGCGCGCCCGCGCAGCCAGCCTGCGCAACAGCCGCCCACGCTCACGGAAGGCCAGCCCAGCCCAATTAGGTTGCGCCGCTCGCGCCTCAGCAACCGCAGCGGCAACGTCGGCGCTCGCACCGTCTTTACCATCGGCCATAGTCAAATCCATTGGCACGCTGGAGGAGCCCAGCAGCTCAAACCATAACCCGACCTTCTTGCGCGGGCTAGGGCATCGCCAATGTTGGGTCTAGGAAGCTACTGCGTGGGCCTCGCTGCGAACCTTGTCCATATCCAGTGTCTTGATCTGGTCGATGAGTTTCTGTAGCGCGTGTCCAGGCAATGCGCCCGCCTGTTCGAAGACAAGCAGTCCATCGCGAAATGCCATCAAGGTCGGAATTGCCTGAATGCCAAACTCCATCGCCAGGTCCGGCTCCTCCTCGGTGTTGACCTTGCCGAAGACAATATCGAGGTTCTCGTCGGCGGCCTTCTCGAAAATCGGGGCAAACGCGCGACAAGGTCCGCACCAAGGTGCCCAGAAATCGACAAGGACGATTCCCGTCTTGATTTGTTCTTTGAACGTCGAATCCGAAAGGGCTGTGGGTGCCATGACTATCTGCTCCTGCCTATTTAGAATCCGCAGGGAGCAGAAGGTTTCACGCGCCGACAGCAAGCGGAAAAAACAACGAGAATTCAGAACCCGCGCCAGGTCGGTTTTTCACCTCGATGTAGCCGTGATGCTCATCGATCAGGCGGCTGGCGATGGACAGTCCAAGACCGGTGCCATTCTCCCGCGTCGAGAAGAACGGGTCGAAGATGCGCTCTCGGTCCGCCTCCTTGATGCCTGGCCCTTGATCGAGAACACCGACGACGGCGAACCTACCGTGCGACAGCGACTGCGCCCTGCCTTGGACCGCGACCTGGCCACCCTCAGGCGTGAATTGCACCGCATTGAGTAGGACGTTCAGCAGGATTTGCGTCACCTTGTCCGGATCCCCTTGGATGGCCAGGTTTGGGTTTTGCAAATCCACATGAAGGGCCACATGCCGCACATCCGCCTGCGGCTTGACCAGGGCGACCGCTTGTTCCACCGCGTGCGACAATCCGATTTCCACCAGCGTCAACTTGCCCGGTCGGGCGAAGGCGAGAAACCGTTCCAGAAGCGCCGCCAGGCGGTCGATTTCCTTTTGCAGAATGACCACCATTTTCCGTCGCGGCGAGGACTCCGGGATCTCATCGGCGATGATGGCCGACGACGCCTTCAGTGATGCCAGCGGGTTCTTGATCTCATGGGCCAGCCCCGCTGTCAGCTCGCCCAGCGACTGCAAGCGGCCGGCCCGAATCAGCTGCTGCTCCATGGCCTGCATCTCGACCATTTTTTGCTCGACGTCGCGACGGGCGCGCTGCTCCTTCTCGACCAGCAACCCGGTTACCAGAGCCACGACATTGTAGAGGACCAATTCCAGAATCTTGTTCGCCGTGCCGGTCGGATCGGCGTGGATCATGCCGTGGTGGTGCGCGTGCGGGCCGGTCATCCAGAAGGCATGGGGAAGGTACAGTACCGTCACCACCAGCGCTGTCAGCATGGCACCGCGCAGGCCGAAGAGAAACGCACCCACGATGATGGGGATGTAGTACAGGCGGCGAAGCACGTCGTGCAGCCACTCGTACTCCATCGGCGTTCCGAAGTGCGCCACCGTCACGGCCAACACTGGCAACCAGATAAACAGCAGCGCCCGGCCCGAGACGGTCCAGGCCAGTCGCGTGCGAAGCCGGCCGGCTTGGCCGACGGCCTGCTGGCCTGCGGAGCATCGCGGGAAGGCTTGGAAACCCTTCGAGGGTTTCCATATCAACGTTTCGTGTTTCCGCGGTCCGCTCATGCCTTGCCCTTGGCCGGAATCTCGAATTTCTGCATGCGGTAAAGCAGAATGTGGCGCGGGATGCGCAAGAAACGCGCGGTAGAGCTTTGGTTGTAGTCGTTCATCTCCAGGGCACGAACCAAGATGGCCCGTTCCAGATCGACCAAGGACACGCCTTCCGCTGGCAATTCAATTCCGTCGAGGGAAAGGCGCGGCTGCTCGGTGGCTGGGGCAGGATTCGTGGCCAAGAACTCGTCCGACAAGACCGGCTCTTCGGCCAGCAAAGCAGCGCGCTGGCACAGGTTCTCGAGCTCGCGGACATTGCCGGGCCAGGGCAGCCTGATCAGCCGCTCGGCGGTCGCGAGTGGAATTCGCCACTCCCGGCCGCCGCTGTGCTTGGCCAGAAAGTGCCGGGCCAGCGGCAGGATGTCTTCCTTGCGTTCGCGCAGCGGCGGGATAAGCAAGGGCACCACGTTCAGGCGGTAGAAGAGATCCGGGCGAAACTGTCCGGCCTTCACGCGATCTTCGAGCGGCTGATTAGTCGCCGCCAGCACGCGCACGTTGAGCGCAATCGAACGCTCGCCGCCCACCGGTTCGAGAACCTTCTCTTGCAAGACGCGCAGGAGCCGGGTTTGCAGCTCCAGCGGCAGCTCGGCGATCTCGTCGAGAAAGAGCGTCCCCTTGTCGGCCTGCACGAAGCGGCCCTTGCGGTCGCTGGTGGCGCCCGTGAAAGCCCCCTTGGTGTGACCGAAGAGCTCGGATTCCAGAAGGTCGCGCGGAATCGCTCCGCAGTTGACCGCCACGAAGGCGCCGTCCTTGCGTGGACTCGACATGTGGATCCGTCGCGCCAAGAGCTCCTTGCCCGTCCCACTTTCGCCCTGAATAAGAATGGTTGCGTCCGCCGCCGCCACCCGCTCGGCCACCGCGACGAGATCGGCCATGTTTTGCGCAGCGAAGACCAGGGTCTTGCCCTCGCTGCCACTGCCGCCGCGCAGCTCGCCGACCTCCCAGCGCAAGCGCGCGTGTTCCAGCGCCCGCCTGACCGTCAGCTTGAAATGGTCGCGGTCGCAGGGCTTGGGCAGGAAATCGAAAGCGCCCGCCTTCATGGCCCCCACCGCGGTGGCCATATCGCCGAAGGCGGTGGTCACGATGACCAGCAGGTTCGGATCTAGGCCGTGGGCCTTCCTAAGCAGGGTCAGCCCGTCGAAGCCCGGCATCTTCAGATCCGTCACCATCACGGGAAACGGCCCGCCCTGCAGGCGCTCGAAGGCTTCCGGCCCGCTGCGGGCGCGCACCACCTCGTAACCCTCCTCTTCGAGAAGAAAGGCCATGACCTCGAGGAAGCTGGCATCGTCGTCGACCAGCAGCACGCGCCCCTGGCCGGGCAATCCCTGCGATTCCGTCATGCCAATGATGCTAGCTGAATTCACCCGTGCGAAGCCGTTTTTTTCAGTTCGCGCCGCTCCATCCGATGGCAACGACTGATTGGATAGCGTCAGTGGGCAGACCGCGTTGGACGTCTTCCAACCGGTCCTGGAAGATAAGCTGGATGGCCTCGCGCAGGCTGGCCTTGGCCGCTTCGACCGTCTCGCCCCGTCCGTTGGCGCCCGGAACCTCGGGGCAGATGGCCCAGTAGCCGCCCTCGGGCGCGGATTCAATGATGGCCGTGAGCTCGCCTTTCATGATCTCAATTTGCGCAACCTCTGCCCGCCAGTCAAACCCAGGTGAGAAACTACGCACCGGGCGCTTGGGCTGGGAGACGGTCGATGCCGATGGTGGCGCGCAGGGAAGTCCACCTTGCCGAGAACTCGCACATCGGTATTTGAGCCAGTGTCGCGACGGTGCGGCTACGGCGTGACGAGCTTGAGACGAGGGAAGTATGTAGCGTAGTACCCGCGGTCCCGAGTGAGAAGGGCATCAGCTTGAAGCAGGGCGTGCGCCGCCACCATAAAGTCGGCCACGACCCTGTCCCGACGCCCGCCACGACGCCGGTATTCACGCCATGCTCTTCCAGCCGTATACGAATCGACGGCGGTTTTCATCACCCCACGGCGTCGGGCTTGCCACGAAGGCCTTCAACGACCTTGTCCGATCGTTCCGTCGCGCCGAGCGCGCCAAAAACATCCTTCCAACGCGATCGCGACGGCTTCTTGTGAACCATCAGCCCTCCGGTCACGATCGCCATTTCCAGCTCGGTCCCGGGCTTGATTGACAGACGATCTCGGATGGTTTTCGGCACCGAAATGTGACCGCTTTCAGACAGAACCGTTTCGTGTTGCCGTTTGGCCGCGCTTTGCCGTGCCATCGTTGCTCTCCCGCGTTTCCAATCCTCTCCAAGTGTACGGCATTCGGGTCCCGATACAGCCAGAATTCGCTTGTCCAGAATGCCGGATGGCGTAGTCTCGCCGCGGTTCGAAAATGGCGTTGCAGACTGGGCAGCTTTTCGGGAATTACCGCATCGTTCGCCTGCTCGGCGAGGGCGGCTTTGGTGAGGTTTACCTTGCCGAGAACCCGCACATCGAACGTCGCGCCGCCGTCAAAGTTCTGCATGCCATGCTGGCGCAAGACAGTGAATTGGTGCGGCGGTTTCTCAATGAAGCGCGCGCCGCTAGCGCCATCCGCCACCCCAACATCATCGATGTGTTCGACGCCGGCGTCACTCCCGAGGGCGCGCCCTACATCCTGATGGAGTTTCTCGAAGGCGTGTCTCTGCAAAACCGCCTGGCCGACGTCGGCCGCATGGCCCTGCCGCAGGTGCTGGACATCGCCAACCAGGCAGGTTCGGCGCTGGCCGCTGCCCATGCCGCCTCGATCGTTCACCGAGATCTAAAACCCGAGAACTTGTTCTTGGTACCTGACCCGGAAATTCCGAGCGGCGAGCGGGTGAAGGTTCTCGATTTCGGCATCGCCAAGATCAAGCGCAGTGGCAGCAGGAGCGGGACGCTCACGACGCAAACTGGTCTTATCATGGGCAGTCCCGCGTACATGTCGCCCGAGCAGTGCAAGGACAGCGCGGATGTCGACCTGCGCTCGGACATCTATTCCTTCGCGACCATCGTCTACGAGATGCTAGCGGGAAGGACGCCGTACGTGGCGGCGTCGAGCACCGAGCTTCTGGTCATGCACCTGGCCGAAACGCCCCGGCCCCTGCGCGAATTGGCGCCCGAGGTGCCCGTGCATGCGGAAGCGGCCATCGCCCGCGCCCTGTCCCGCGCGCGAAACGACCGTTTCGACAGCATGGCCGCGTTCGTCGGCGCGCTCGGCGCGGGCGGGGACACGGCGGTGCTCAAATCGCCGTGGCCTGCACCGAATCGGCCCAGCTCAGCGGCACGGGTCGAGCGCACGGTCACGCTGCCGGCGAGCACGACCTTTTCGCGAACCGCGGGCGAGATGGGCGCGATTCAAAGTGACGAGAACGCGACAATGGCCTCGCGGCCTCGAAGGTGGCCGTTTGTCGTTGGCGGTGTGGCGGTGGCCGGGCTCGCGCTGCTGCTTCTTCTGTGGCCCAGTCACAGGAAAGTGTCGGATGCAACCGCCGGCAGCGCCGCCTCGGCCGCCAGCCCGGTCGCGCCAGTTCGCCAAGAGCCGCCAGCCATCGCCGCGCCGGAGGCCCCCGCCCTGTTGGCACTTCCGAGCAAGCCAGATGCTGGTGTAGCTGCCCCCGCCGTAGTGAAAAGCCCCGCCGCTACCAAGCGGCAGCGTGCCGCTGGACCTGACACGAAATCCTCACCCTCCGCCAAGAAACCGACAGAAGGGAGCCCGGACGAAATATGGATCGCTCACTAGCTCGATTCTCACTGGCAATCGCCACTGGTTCGGCGTTGTGCCTGTGTTTTCCGATTCGCGAAGGACGCGCCCTGGCTGCCGCTCTTGCCGCTAAAGACAGCGCCAAGGCCAAACAGGCCCAGCAATTCTACAAAGAGGGCCAGTACGAAGACGCCGCCAAGATCTTCACCGAACTGAGCGTCGAATACCCGGACAAGCCGGCCTTCACGCGCAACCTCGGCGCCTGCTACTACTACTTGCACCGGCCCGAGCCAGCCATCTCGAACCTGCGCGAGTACCTGGACCGCGGCAAGAACATTGCCGAGAAAGACCGCACCGAGGTCGAGGGCTGGATCGCCGAGATGGAAAAGCTGCGTGACCAGACCGCCGCGGCAGCCGTGGTCGCAGCGCCGCCTGCGACGATTACTCCCGCGCCTGCGCCCGTCACGCCGCCACCAGCGGTTGCGCCACCGATGCCGCCAGCACCTGTGACGGCCCCGGCGGTCGCGGCGGTGGAAACCGTTCCCTCCAGCCCAGATTCTCCCACGGCCGGCCACGGCATGCGCATCGCGGGCATCGCCTGCGGCGCCGTCGGGCTGGCTTCCGTTGGAACGGCAATCTACTTCTACACGCGCGCCACTTCCCTATCGGACACGATCACCAAATCTAATTCGCCGAGTGCCAGTGACTACCAATCGGGCAAGACCGCCCAGACCATGCAGTGGGTGTTCTACAGCGTGGGAGCCGCCGCCCTCGCCACCGGGTCGGTTCTCTATTACCTCGGCCGGCGAGCCGTCCAACCTGACCAAACGGCGGTCGCGCCCATGGTCGGTCCTGGTTTCGCCGGCCTCTCCGCCAAAGGAGCCTTTTAATGAGGGGATTGTTTGCTGCTTTCGGTCTATTCACCCTGGTCGCCAGTTGCGGCTTCGACCCCAAACCCAAAGACGGCAAGCTCCCGTGCGACAACGGCTGCCCGAGCGGCTACGCCTGCCGTGCCGACAATCGCTGCTGGCTCACCAATGCGCCGGGGATAGACAGCGGTGCTGATGGCCCGGCCGTCGCCAAAGACGTCGCCCCGCCCGAGCTTGGAGGCGCCGATGGCGCGGGCAGCATAGATGGCGCTTCGCTGGAGGTTGGCAAAGAGGTTTCCGCCGACACGAGCGTTGCGGTCGATGTCGGCATTGCGATCGACCTCGCTCCCGCAGAGACCGCGACACCTGCCAACACAGCCCAGATCGACGGTGCGGAAGATTCGAACATTGATGCCCCGATTGGCGCCGTCGGAGCTGGTGGGACCGGTGGTGCGAGCGCGTCTCCCGTTGGCTCGGGCGGGATGGTCGGTACAGGGGGCGCCGTTGCTTTCGGCGGAACAGTCACTTCGGGAGGGGCAATTGGTAGCGGTGGTGTCACAGTCGCCGGCGGATCCCCTGGGACAGGTGGGACGACGGCGGTTTGTCTGGAAAATTCGACCCAGTGTTCGGACAACGGCGTGAAGACGTGCACGAATGGGCAATGGAGTGCGGCGGTGTCCTGCGGGCCACGCCAGGCCTGTGCCGGGACGAACGGAATAGCCAAGTGTACGTGCAATATAGATCCGGTGTGCAAATCTGTCGGGGGCACATGCGTGACCGCATCGACACTCGCCACTTGCGCACAAGATGGAGACACTTGCTTCTACGAGCAAACGGCGTCGACCTGCACCAGCGGAGCGTGCACTGGCGCGGCTGGCTCGGCATCGTGCTGCACGACATGCGGCAGCGAGCAGTACGCGACGCAAGCGTGTACAGCAACGAGCAATACCGTCTGTGCTCCGTGTACAACATGCAGCGCCGGAAAATACGCCAGCACCGCGTGCACGGCGACGGCGGACACCGTATGCTCGGCCTGCACGACGTGCGGCAATGGGCAGTACGCTACGCAGGCGTGCACAGCAACGAGCAATACCGTCTGTGCTCCGTGCACAACATGCAGTGCCGGAAAATACTCCAGCACCGCGTGCACGGGGACGGCGGATACTGTTTGCAGTCCCTGCGCGACTTGTGGCGCTGGCCAGTACCAAAGCGCAGTCTGCACAGCCACGACCGACACCGTCTGCAAGACCTGCGCGACCTGTGGCGCTGGCCAGTACCAAAGCGCAGCCTGTGGAGGGACAACAGACACTGTCTGCACGGCCTGCTCGACCTGCCCGTCGAACAAGTATCCGAGCGTAGCGTGCACCCCCACAACGGACACCGTCTGCACGCCATGCGCGGCGTGTGCCGGCGGATCGTGCGCGACCATGCGAGGCATTCCCGAAGGCTTCTGCATCGACACGACGGAAGTCACGCGGGACCAATACGCAGCCTGGCTGAGCAAGAGCCCGTCCGTGGCAAGCCAACCTCCTTTCTGCTCGTGGAACTCTTCGTTCGCTCCTGCAGCAACCTGCATGGCTACTGCTGGGGTCTGTCAGACGAACTGCGGAAACCAGCCTCAGGTGTGCGTAGATTGGTGTGATGCGTACGCGTATTGCGCGGGGGTCGGCAAACGTCTCTGCGGGAAGATCGGGGGAGGAGCGAACGCGTACACCGACGCCGCGAACGCGCAAACGAGTCAATGGTTCGACGCGTGTTCGTCAGGGGGGCAGAACCGCTGGCCCGACGGCAACTCTTATGATAGGTCGGGGATTTGCAACGACTCCTACGGAAATAGCGGAGCTAGTAACGGGACTACGGTACCAGTCGCGACCTATGCTAGCTGTGTTTCATCGGTAAGCGGTTACGCCGGCGTTTACGACCTGAGTGGGAATGTTTGGGAGTGGGAGGATTCATGTGATGCGACGGTGGGCCAGAACGACAATTGTCACATTCGCGGCGAGACTTGGGTGAACTGCTTCGGCGCTGGGGTCTGCGACTACCCATATAACCAAGATGCCTGCTACTATGGGGCAGCGGTTACACGCCAATGGGCCGATGTGTACACCGGCTTCCGCTGTTGTGGTCCGTAGCTCTTGTTGTCCGGAAAGTCGTCGCCGAGTGGTCCCAGAATCCGAATCCCGATCCGATGGTACTTTTCCGCGCAACTTCTTGCCCCTGGATCCGAAAAGCCATGCATGACACTCCCTCGCTGGCGAAACGGCCGGTACGAGGGTACTTTCCCGGCCAGAAATCCCAATCCGATGGTACTTTTCCGCGCAACTTCTTGCTCCTGGATCCGAAAAGCCATGCATGACACTCCCTCGCCAGATCGCTGTCCGCGACGACAGGCGGTTCAGGCATCGGCAAGTTCCCGCTTCAGCTCGTCCGAATCGAGTTGCGAGAGAGAGACACCTAGCTTGCCGACTGAAAGAAGGAACTCCATGCGCGTCATGCCGCAGGCCTCCGCCGCTTTGCCCGACGACACGAGGCCAAGCTCGAAGAGTTTGGCCAGGAGGAGCAATCTTCCCTTTCGGCCAGCAGAGAACCCTCGCCGCCGCGGAGAGCTCTCGCCCAAGCCATAGACGATGTTGTCGATCTGGTGGTTCGTCAAAGATGTCCCACGGCGCTTCGCAAGCTCACCCAGCCGGTAGACAGGGTCGTTTGCCTCCACGGTCGCGGGGCGGATGGGTTCCAGCCGAAGCGCGGGACGCGCGCGATGGGTGAGCACGACGGCCTGCCCAGCGCGCACCTGTTCCACAATCTTCTTCATCGCACGGGTCCCAGAAGACGCCCCCGCGCTTCGCCCTCTTTGACCGGCTTGTGCAGGACGATGTTGCGGCCGGCTTCCCGGCCGTGCTCGTAGGCGGCGGTCAGGCGCACGCCGATGCCGCCACCGCCCGTGCGGCGCGGGTAGCGCTGGTTCAGAAAATTCTCCAAGCCCGGATCCCCGACCCAGATCAGCCCCTCGCGCCGATCCTCCTTGGTGCCGGACTTGAGCTTTTCGTCGAAGCCGCTCATCACACCCGCCTGGAAGCGGCGGCGCTCTTTGTCGCCGTCGATGTTGTGTCTTCGCTTGTGCTCGCGCCACAGGCGCTCGGCAGTTTCGAGCAAGAACGTGTAGACGTAGGACGCGACCTCCAGATTCGACAGGCTGCCGCACAGCTCAAGCACGCGCCCGCTGCGCGCCTCCTTGGCCAGGTACGACGGCACCCAGATGGCCTCGACGAAGAAATGGCGCGCAAGGATTCCCGCCAGGACGTGCTCGGCCGCTTCCACCCGCCGGCGAGGCACGCCCAGATGCACGAAGGCGTAGCCCTCGCTGGCTGCCGCCACCTTGGTTTCGATGTTGTGCTTGAGCATCAGGCGATGCGCGGCTTTCATGGCCGCCTCGGCCTCGTGGACATTGGGGCTTTCGGCCAGGGCGAGTAGGCGCGTGATCCGCCGCAGCACCGGACTGCCACCCTCGCTGCCCGAGGGCGCGGCGGGTAGCCCGGTGGCTCGCGCGTCGATGCCGAAACGGCGGCACACGTCTTCGAAAGCCGGACCGTGGGCAGCCTGATCGTGAATCTTCAAAACCTCGTCGACGAACTGGTGCGCCACCTCGTGCTTGAGCACCTCGCGCACCACGCTCCAGGGCTTTTCGAACGCCAATCGGCGATCGATGGACAGGGTGCGCCGGGCGCCATTCCACTGGCCCAGGCGGCTGCCCACGTCGGAGAACTCCAGCACGGGCGGCCGCATCTTGCCGCGAAAGTGATTGGCGTTGATCTCGCGCCAGGTGTCGGAAAGCTCGTGCAGCAATGCAGAGCCGAGCTCGGTGTGAAGTGACGGGTCCATGAAGGCGGCCATTCTGCCATGGACGCGGACGAATCCGGCGGCCTCCGCTGACACTTGTGCGATTCCGAAGATCAAGCCTAGATCGCTGTCTGCTTTTCGGTAGGGTGGCGGGCCATGGCTCAGGTCACCTTCGAATCTTGGCTCGCGGCAGCGCACCCGAAGATTCCAGCGCAGGGCGTGGCGGCTGTCCTGCGCCTCACGGAAGAGGGCGCCACCGTGCCCTTCATCGCCCGCTATCGCAAAGAAGCGACCGGGGCGCTGGACGAGGTCGAGATCCGCGCTGTTATAGACGGCAAGGAAACTTGGGACAGCATTCTCAAGCGCCAGACCTTTATCGTCGAGGAGATCACCCGGCAGGGAAAGCTGACCGACGAGCTGCGCGACAAGCTGCAAGGAACCTACGACCTGGCGGCGCTGGAAGATCTGTACCTACCCTACAAGCAAAAGCGCAAGACCAAGGCGGTCATCGCGCGCGAGGCCGGCCTGGAACCGCTGGCCAATTGGCTGTGGGATTGCGGCCACGGCCTTGTGCCCGCCAATGGGGAATCGCCTGACAGCCACGCCAGCGCGTTCATCGACGAGGAGAAGAAGATCCCCGACACCGACGCGGCCTTGGCCGGCGCGGTCGAGATCATCATCGAACGCTTGTCGGAGAACGCCGATCTGCGCAGCACCACACGCAACCGGTACATGCACGATGGTTTCGCGAAAACCGCCAAGGGTGAAAAGGCCAAGTCGCCGAGCAAGTTCGAGAACTACTTCACCTTCGAAGCGCGCGTGCAAGATCTGCTCAAGCCCGAAAACTCGCACCGCTACCTGGCCATGCGGCGCGGCTGGATGGAGGAAGAGCTGACCCTGCACCTGGGCGGTCCGACGCCGCCCGAACCCGCCATGCCGGCCGACGCTGCCGCCAAACCGCGCACGCCGGTCGATCCCCTGGCCGAGGAGCTGCTGCACATGTTCGAGGCCGCGGCCTGCACGCGGCCGGACTTCGCGGGCGCGCCCCTGCTGAAGAAGGCAGCGCGCTTCGCCCTGCGCGCTCATGTCGTTCCGGCCATTGAGAACGAGGTCCACAAGGCCCTGCGCGAAGTGGCCGACGAAGCCGCCATCCACGTCTTCGCCGAGAATGTGCGCAAGCTGTTGCTCTCGGCGCCCTTCGGGCCCAAGGCCGTGCTGGGCGTGGATCCCGGCCTGCGCACCGGCTGCAAGTTGGCCGTGGTCGACGATTCCGGCAAGTACGTGGGCAGCACGGTGATGCACCTCGAATCCGCTGGCGCAAAAGCCGGTACCGCAACCCTGCTGGCCGAGCTGGTCAAGAAGGGCGGCATCCGCGCCATCGCGGTTGGCAACGGCACCGCCGGCCGCGAGACCGAGGCCATCATCCGTGACGCCATGGATGGCGCCGGACTGAAAGTGCCGGTGGTGATGGTCAGCGAATCGGGCGCCAGCGTGTACAGCGCCAGCGACATCGCACGCGAGGAATTCCCCGACCTGGATCTCACCATTCGCGGCGCCATCTCCATCGCGCGGCGCTTGCAAGACCCACTGGCCGAGCTGGTCAAGGTCGATCCCAAGAGCATCGGCGTGGGTCAGTACCAACACGACGTTTCGCCCACCGCCCTGCAAAAGAGCCTGGATGCGGTCGTGGATTCCTGTGTGAACCAGGTCGGCGTGAACCTCAACACCGCTTCGTACCACCTGCTGGCCCATGTGTCGGGCATCGGGCCGGGGCTGGCCAAGGCCATCGTCGACTACCGCGGCAAGAAGGGTATCTTCCGCTCGCGCACGTCCTTGCTAGACGTCCCGCGCTTTTCGGCCAAGGTGTTCGAGCAGGCCGCGGGCTTTCTGCGTATTTCCGAGGCCGAGCACCCGCTCGACAACACCGGGGTTCACCCCGAGCGCTACGGAGCGCTGGAAAGATTGGCCGAACGTCTGGGCGTGCCCGTCGCCGGCCTGCTGGGCGCGGGCGTGCAGCTAGTGAAAAGCGCGAGAGATCTGGAGAAGGAGCTGGGCGCCTTCACCTTCGCCGACGTAATCAAGGAACTGGAGAAGCCGGGCCGCGACCCGCGCGAAACCTTCGTCCCCTTCTCGTTTCGCCAGGACATCCACACCTTGAACGACCTGCAGCCAGGCATGGTGTGCCCAGGCATCGTCACCAACGTCACCAACTTCGGCGCCTTCGTCGACATCGGCGTGCACCAGGACGGCCTGGTCCACATCTCGCAACTGGCCGACCGTTTCGTGAAGGATCCGCGCGAAGTGGTCAGTCCCGGCGACCGCGTGAGTGCGCGCGTGCTCGATGTGAAGCTAGACAAGCAGCAGATCGCCCTGTCCCTGCGCTCTGGATCGGCCAGCGACGTCGCCCGCGGCCCCCGCCCCGGCGAGCACCGCGGCGGCGGCCCCAATCGCAGCCCGCGCCCGCAATCCCCGCCACCGCCACAACAGAATCGTCCATTCAACAATCCGTTCGCGGGACTGGGAAAGCTGCGGGGTAAGTAGCGCCGACGGCTCTCCGCACTGTGGGCAGCGCATGGTCGTGTCGCGACCGGCGTGCCTCTCGCTTGAAATCGCGGATCCCTATCGCCTGATTCCGGACACCAGAGGGTGCAATCGTCGCTGAAATGTTGGAGATTTTTCGGCGTAGAATGGAAGGGCAGACTCGGAGAACGTATCGGTGATCATTGGACAACGATAGGCCTTCAAAGCAGCCTCACATTTCGCCCTGGAGCAATGGCACCATTGCGCCGTTGCAAGCTGCTGGCGCAATCGTGCCAGTTGTAGCTTCGGCAGGGGGACCGATCCTGGGCACCGAGTGCCACGGAACCGCCTTCTTCCTGACCGATGACGGCTTCTTCCTGACCGCCGGACATGTTGTGGAAGAATGCAGCCTAGTTGCGCCTGCCATCGTCGTTCTCATTTTTGGCGGGCCCGGCTATGCCATGATGCCTGTGCAATTTGTTACAAGACATCCCACAGCGGATGTTGCGCTAGGCAAGACACTCGTTGACGATGGGTGCCTTCCGTCGCCGATGACGCTGTCGACGAGGCGCCTGCAGCAATCAGAAGCCGTGGCCGTGCTTGGATATCCCAGATCGGTGGCGATCCACTCTCCGAATTCAGAGGGGAAGGTGATGTCCCGCCTGCGCTGCACCCCGGACTACTTCGAGGGCCAAGTCCTCGATTTCAGCCCAACAGGTGTGGGCCTGAGCAAGGGAGCCGCATACGTCACCGATATTGTTGCGCCCACGCCTGCCATCAAAGATCTCGGCGGGGCAAGCGGTGGTCCCCTCGTAGCCAGCGCATCCCTCCATGTTCACGGGATACTCTGCTCATCGTCGGAGGAGTATGCGGTCTGCACAGATATTGCCCATGCTCTCGACTGGGAAGTCTTTGAAAACCAGAATGGAGACATCTTCACCATAAGGGCCATGGGACAGAGGTTCTCCGGCAGGATAAGGGTGGAATGATTCGTCATCGGGGCAGAGTCGCCGAACAGGCCGTTGAACGGCAAATCGCTAGCCGGACTTGCGTGAGGCGCCGAATGGGACGATCATCAGGGAAATGATCGCTCGCGTTCCTATCATCCTTGCTTTCTGGTGTATAGGTTGCGCCACGGGGTACGGACCGTCCGGGTTCGGAGGTGGATATTCTGAGATTCGTCTTAGCGCGCGGGCATGGCAGGTTACTTTCGGCGGCAACGGGCACACATCCCAGGAGCTGGCACATTCATATGCTCTTCGTCGGGCTGCTGAGCTGACGTTGGCTTCGGGGTACCAAGCCTTCTATGTTGCGGGAGAAACGCAGAATGTTCATCAGACCAACTTCCAGCAGCCGGTCAATTGCGTCTCAAATGGGCCCTACACCAATTGCTACGGTGGTCATGTCAGCACCATCAATAGACCTACTGCCCGCCTCGACATCACAATGGTCACGGGGCTAGAGGCCGCTCAAGCGCCGCCGGGATATCTAGTGTACGACGCGAGGATGATTCTCGCCCAGATTCCCCCTGAGTAGCGAAAGGAGGTTTCACCGCTCTGGCACGAGAACGAGCGCGAAGGATTCGGGGCGGAATTCTCGCTTGAGGTCGAAAGGGCGATATAGACGTTAGCCAGTCACGGACGCGCGCGGGGCGTGGAGATCGATCGGGAGCACCCGCGCGAAATGCGCAAAGTCCGTATCCGTCGTCAGGATGCCGAAACCACGTCGCGCGGCCGCGGCGCAGATGAGGTAGTCCGTGTTGGAGCCCTGGATCCCCCTCGCTCTACATTTGTTGAAGAAAGAGGCTGCCTCCTCGTAGTCCTCAGCTTCCAAAGGTATGTCCAGGAATGCACGAAGATGAACGCGCAGCGATTCGAACTGCTGCTCGGCTCGGACGCCGGAGAGGAGCTCCTGCCTCACAGGTCCCAGCATGGCCGCACGGCCCTCCCGCACCAACTCGGCAGGTTCCTTTGTCTCCGCGCTGGGCGACGATCGCTGTCTGCGAAGCGCAAGCGACCAGACCGAGGTGTCGATGATGATGTTCATGCGCGTCGGCGTTGCCGTTTGTAGTCGTACTTAGGGTCAAAATCGACCTTCCCAAAAAGGTCCAGGATCCGCGCTTGTTTCCGCCGCTGGACGTACTCCTCCAGAGCCTGCGTCACCGTGGCCTTCTTGGTTCGCTGGCCTCCGACTCGAACGGCCTCGTTCAGCAGCCGGTCATCGATAGCAAGGTTGGTCGGCATGTGTAGAAGTCTACACATTCGGAGCCTCCGTACAAGTGCCGGCCAAAGCTTCACGCCTCCGGTCCTCGCAGCTTGTCGAGCAGACGCGGGAGCTTGAGGTAGGGGACGAGCTCCACCTCGATCGCACCAAAGAAGCGCTATCGCGCCAGTAGTGTACGCGTGACACACCGAAACGCGCCAACTTGCTTTTGGTCTGACCAAACGCAAGTTGGCTTTTCAACGCCGCACGACACGCCGGCTCGTCTACTTCGGACCGAAGGTCATGGGATCCGCGAGGACTCGCAGGCGGGCCGCGACGCGCGCCAAATGTTTGTCGCCGGTCCAAATCGTATGGCCGCCCGCGACTGCGCTCGCCAACAGATGGGCATCGATCCATCCGATGCCCGACGCATGCAGCTTGCGTGCGTCGATCATGGCGAACACGTCATCATCGCCAACAACCTGCACGCTCGGAAGCTGAGAGAGGAGCCTGAGAACCTCGTTTCGCCTCGCGATACTGCCAAGCGCGATCTCGCCCCGCACCGCCGGGTGACAAACCACCCGGTTCGCCGCCAGCAGGGACCGCAGCGGCAATGCTCCGGCGCGCCCGGCTAGAAAATCGATCCAAACCGTCGTGTCAGCAAGAATCACGAGTGTCGGTCCAAGCGCCGCCGCACCGCCGCCTTGGCGACGGGATCGGAACCGTAGAGGGCAGCCAGTTGTTCGCGCGCGGCCTTGGCCAGAAGCTCGCGCAAGCCCATCTCGACAGCTGCTGTCTTTGTGGGCGCGTGCGTTGCGCTCATGGCCTTGGCAACCAGATCCTCATCAATGTTGAGCGTCGTCCGCATGCATATGATTGTATCGATTCAATATGCATATGCAAGGCATCCGCGAAACGCTGGAGAATCTATTCCCGCCCGGCCGCTGTCACCACCTGGATGCGCACGCGAACGCTCCCTGCCCTAATCATGTCGAGCCGGCGTGCTGCCGCTTCGGACACGTCGATGATCTTCCGGCTGTCCGCGCAGCGATCGTTGATACGCACCACGACCGTGCGCCCGCTGCCATCCAGCCGGGTCACTTGCACCCACGTCGAAAATGGCAGGCTCGGGTGCGCGGCCGTGAAGCGCGCGGGATCGTAGCGTTCTCCGCTGGCGGTTCGGTGCCCTGCCAAGCGCGGCGAGTAATAGGTCGCCATGCCCACCTGCTCGGCCCCAAGCTTGCCCGCGCGCAGATCTGCCCCGGCACAGCCCGCCCCGAAACCGGCAAACAGGACAAGCACCAGCGCCAGGCGGAAGACGTCGACGATTCTCGTCATGGTGGTCATGGTCGACACTGTCGTCATTGTCGTCATGGTCGGTACGGATTAACTGCGACAAGGGTCAGCACCAGCAGGCTATCATTCGGGTGGCTGGGCTCCCGCATGGCACCGGTGCTTCTGACGAAGGTCAACCGGTAGAGCTGGCCTCGCCGCAACACCGGCGCGTGTCCCAGACCGTCCCTCTCGCTGTCGTCGGGATTGTACTGGTATAGCCTTGCATACTGCGGCCGCGACAACTCCGGACAGGGCAAGTCCACCTCCATCATCTTGGCCAGATCTCGGCGCGTGGGCGAAGTGGAGAATTCATCGCGCCAGAGATTATCGCCCAAGAGAGCGAAACGCACGACGCCCACGACCTCGGCATCCCGTGTACAGCGCCGGTTCGTGCGTTGCTCGTCGAGCCAGCGTTCCTTGAGCCCGAGGTAGCGCGCGCTCACCCCGACCTGATCCTTATGCGCCGCCAACCGCAGGTCCTCCATCGCGCACGCCTCGCACTCGGGTTTGGCCTGCGCCGCGGCCGGTACCGGGCGCGATGAAACCGGCGACTGTGCCCCTGCAGCTCCGCCGGGCGCTGACGCCTTCGCCGCCGTTCGGTCATGGCACCCAACGCTGCCCACAATGCCCGCGAGGATCGCGATGGCCGCACAACCCGCGACAGCTTGAATGGCTTTCATCGTCGCGGCGAGCATAAGGGACAGCCTCAAGCGGAGCTAGCGAAACCAAAGTACTGTGCTCATCGCTCCTTGAGGGAGAGGCGCTAACCGACCCGCAGTTCATCCGCCGCTACTGGTTCAACACCACCGTCGAGTGCGGCTGGAAGAAGGGCTCGCCCTGGAAAATGACCTCCCCGGACGGAACCCTGACCGACACGGGCGAAATCCTGGAGATCGACCCGCCCCGGCGCATGGTCATCCGCTGGCAGCACGAGTGGATGCCCGAGCTCAAGGCCGAAGGCCCAAGCCGCTGCACCATCGAGCTCGAGCCCGTGGACAGCGCGGTGAAGCTCACCATCACCCACGAAATCGAACGGCTGGATTCCAAGCTCATCACGGCCGTGTCCGGAGGTTGGCCGAGCATCCTCTCCAACCTGAAATCGCTGCTTGAAACAGGGGAGGTCGCCATAACGTCCCATCCTGGGCACTAAGGAGGAGGCGCACGTCGCGAAGCGCCGTGCGAGAAAGCGACACACGTGTGATCCAGCTTTCGGGGACTCGGAGCGGGAACGCGCAGGCGAGGCCTCTTGGGCATATATTTCAGCCATGAGCGTTCTCTTCGAGCCCAGGCTGGTTGCTCTCGCAATCCTACTGGCCGCCTGCAGCGGCGCAAGAAGCTACGAGACCTTCCAGCCGGACAAGACCTACTGCACGGTGAGCGACGGTGTGACCAACCAGGGCCAGAGCATGCCGCTTTTCTATATGGGCAATGGCGTCCCACAAGGAGGCAACTACGCGGAGCTTGCGGCGCAGATGCACCTGCTGACCTTTCCGGAGCGACAGGAGGTTCCGATGACCGCCGTGGGGTTTCCACCTTATGCCCAGATTGATGGTAGCGCGACCTCCTCACTGTACCCCATCGGCAGCAACTACGGGGTTGTGCAGGTGACGCCGGTCGAGCCACCGTCCGACCGCTGGTATCTCATGGGCGTAGTGGCCTTGCCAAAGGGCGTGGAGTGGTGGGCCGGGACCAGGTTCTACCGCCCCGCCGACGGCTTCGTGGGCGTGCGCTTTCGTGTCGGCTCCCAGCCGGCCGTGACGGCAGTCAGTCGCACCGACACCCCCGGAAAGGGAACAACTGTGGAGGTGTCCTTTTCCGAGAACGTCAGCGCAGCAACAGCAGATCAACCGTGGCTCGAGGTCCGCTCTCTGACCGACCCCGCCCTGCCGAGCACCCCCTGCACCGTACCGAAACACATCATGCCCGCCGACTACGTTTCTGCGGGTTGCGAAGCGCTTCCGGCGAATCATGTTCTTGAGGCCAAGGTCCGGGCCTTCCTATCTGCGGACGGCTCTATATCCGTCGGCGAAAGTGCCTATCAATTGAGCCCCGAGTCGCTCATCTCACTGCCAGATGGAACGCGCATCACTTACATCGAGCCGCTAACCAACTAGCGCTTGTTCGTGTCAGATCGGCGCACTGGCGCTTCATGACCGGTTCCTCAGCCCGAACCCGGTGATGTTTTCGCGGGCTCGGGTCCGGCGGGAGAATCTGAATCAGTCGTAGCAGATTCACGATCCCGGCGAGCGATCCGGGAGGCGGTTGCTGTAGACCCGAGGCACGCGGGTGTTGATGCTGGTCAGGATCTCGTGCGGAATGGTGCCGGCCCACGCGGCCATTTCCTCGATACGGATCTCCGCTTCGCCTTCTCCACCCAGCAGCATGGCTTCGTCCCCGTTGAAGGCGCTGTCCCAGCCGAGGTTCACCATCACTTGATCCATGCAGATGCGGCCCACCACCGGATAGCGGTGGCCGCGGATTACGACCTCGGCCCTGCCCGACATGCAGCGCATGTAGCCGTCGCCGTAGCCGACAGGCAGCGTGACCACGCGAACCTGCGTCGCGGGCTTCCAGGTCGAGCCGTAGCTGACGCCAGCGCCCGCTTGGACGACCTTGAAATACACGATGTTCGTTGTCCAACGTAACGCCGGACGGACGTCGATGGAGCGCGAGAGGTGTAGTGCCGGATAGGCGCCGTAGAGCAAGATTCCCGGTCGCACCATGTCCAGGTTGGCCTCCGGCATCTGCAACACCGCGCCCGAGCTGGAGATGTGGCGGGGTGGCGGCGGTAGCGAGCGGACGCGGTAGAAGTCGAGCACCTCCAGAAAACGTTCGAGCTGCAGGCGAGCAAAGGTCAGATCTTCGGCATCGGCGGTGGCGAAGTGTGAAAACACGCCGTCGACCTTCACGTGCGGGCAGCGCAGCGACGCCTCCAGCAACTGGTTCGCGCTGTACCAGTGCACGCCGATGCGCTCCATGCCGGTGTCGATCTTCAAGTGGACGCGCGCGGTCCGGCCGAGCGCGGATGCGCAGGTCTCGATGGCGCTCAGCTTGTCCACCGACGATGCGGTCAAAGTCAGATCGCTGTCGAGAAAGAGCGGGATCTGCTCGCCCACAATGCCGCCCAGGACGAGAATGGGGACGCGCACGCCCGCGCGACGAAGGCGCAACCCCTCTTCGAGATACGCGACCCCGAGGTACGGTGCCCCCAGAAGATCGAAGTGGCGGCCCACATCGACCAACCCGTGGCCGTAAGCATTGGCCTTGAGCACCACCAGCACCGGAACGCCAGCATGGCGGCGCAGCAACTCGTAGTTGGCCGTCAGGCGGGCAAGGTCGACGTGCAGCACGGTCGGGCGCAGCACATCCCCGAGGGCGATGGTCGGTTCGTTGATCTCCGGCATCTCTGCCCATTTGTACCACCTCTCCGGTTGCCACGAGATGTCTTGCACAAGCTCGAATTGGCTGGCCCAATACTGGGGCCATGTCGCCCCTGCCCAGCCGCAAGGTTGCGCCCCGTGCGCTGCTGACTCGCATTCTCGACGAGCCCAACCTGGTCGCCGCGGTGCAAGCCCTGCCCGCGCCAGCCCTCGGCAAGCTGATCGATCATGTCGGCTTGGAGGACGCGGGTGAAATCGTCGCGTTGGCCACCACCCTGCAACTCAAACGCATCTTCGACGACGACCTTTGGCGAAGCGAGCGGCCGGGCAAGGACGAGACCTTCGACGCCAATCGCTTCGCCCTCTGGCTGGAGGTCATGCTGGAGGCGGGCGAGGCGTTCGCGGCGGAAAAGCTCGCCGAGTTGCCCGAGGACCTGGTGACCCTCGCCCTGCACAAGCACGTCCTGGTCATCAACATCGAAGAGCTCGCGCTGGCCATGGCGGATCGCATGTCCGATGACGACGAGCTGACAGAAAAGGCCCTGGAAAGCTGCCTATGCGAAGAGCTCGACGAGTACCGCATCATCTCGCGCAACCATGAGGGTTGGGATGCCATTCTCACGGTCCTGCTCGCCCTCGACCGCGACCACCACGATTTTCTCGGGCGCGTGCTGCAGCACTGCTGTCACATGGCCGCCGATTTCATCGAAGAAAACGGTGGGCTCTATCAAGTCCTGACTTCTGACGAAATGCTGGAGTCGGATGTCGGCGCCGAACGCGAGGAGCGCAGGGCCGAGGAAGGCTTCATTGCTCCTTCGAGCGCGGCGAGTTTCCTCGCGCTTGCGCGAACCACTGACCTGGCGGACATCCTTGCAACCGAGGAACGGGATCCGGTCACCCACGCCTACTTCCGCTCCCTGCGAGCGCCCTCGCACCCCAGCGCCGCGCACGACGGCGCCCAGATGCGCGTTGGCACAGATGCAGCGAAGGCCGCCAGCCTGGTGGAAATCCTACGTGACGCCGACGTGCTTCCGGCATCCGGGCCATCACTTCTGTTGCAAGGAGCTCCGCACGCTGACGAAGCGTCGGCGCAGGAGAGCGGCGTCTTCACCCAAGCCATGCGCAGGCTCGGCGCGCATGCCGTCGATCTTCACGGACGACGCATGCAAGAGCTTGCCTATCTGGCCAACGTCCTCGCCGCAGGCAGTAGCATCGAGGGCCGCACGCTGCGCCCGTTCGAGGCTGCCCACCTGGCGGTGGCAACCTGCAACCTGGGCATGGAGCACCTGTTGCAAGACGAGCCCGGCCAGAACCCGACTGCATCGCTGCTCCAGCGAAAAAGCGCCGACAAGCTGTTCCGGATCGGTTGGCGATTGCTCGGCCAGGATGTGGTGCTCGCCGCCGCGCGCGCCTTCGAAAATGCGCTGATCCGGGAAGCCCGCACGACATCGAATCGTGAGCGGGCCAAGGCCTTGGAGCAAGGGACACGCGCGCTTCGGGCCGCCATCGCCGCCGGGAAACCATGGACATCACTGCGCAAGCTGGCCGAGCTTGAAGGTGAGGTCGACGCGACGACGCTGACGACGCTTGTGGCCTTGCTCGACGAATGCCCCTCGCTGCGGGGAAGACTGGCACCGGTCTCGGAAGATGCCCCCACGAAACAGGAAGCGCGTTTCATCGCGACCTGCGAGCAGCTGCGCTCGGTGCAGACGTTCCTGGCCAAGCTGTGACGACGTCTACCTGAGGAATCCAGCCACGTTCCGACCAACACGCGCTGCGGCTCCGAGGGAGCCCCCGATAAGAAATCCTCGGTCAACCACCCTCTGTCTACACGCCTGAACTATCTCTCAAGTGCGGATGCCGGGCGCGATCTCCGCTCTTTGCCCCCCGCGCGCCGTGCGGAACAACCCGTCGTCGAAAGCCGTCGCAGCCGAGCTGTCTAACCGTGGCGATCGGCGCTATGATGGATGTTGTTGAAACTGCGTATTTACTCAATGAGTTAGTCCCTTGAACGGAACCGATCGACTGACGGAAGGCACTGTCCTGCCGGACGGTGAGGGTTCGGCCATGCCCGCTGAGGCCGATGCCGATCCGCTCGTCGGCGTCGTGCTCGGCGATGCCTACCAGCTCGTCGGACGAATTGGCCAGGGTGGCATGGGCGCGGTGTACGAAGCCCATCACCTTCGCGTGCGGAAGCGCGTCGCGGTCAAGCTGCTCAACCGTGCGATGGCCAGCAAAGACGAAGCCCTGACCCGCTTTCGTCGCGAGGCAGTCGTGGCTTCACGACTCGGCCATCCGAACCTGGTGAATATCCTCGACTTTGGATCCTCCGCCGACGGGCAGCCGTACCTGGTGATGGAGTTCCTCGAAGGCGAGGATCTCGATCGCAGGATCCATCGCTCGGGCGCGATGCCCTTGCCGAGCGCCATACGAATTTCGCGCCAGGTAGCGGCTGCCGTTTCCGCGGTGCACGCCAAGGGTATCGTTCACCGCGATCTCAAACCCGCCAACATTTTCCTGGTCCACGTCCCGGGCGAGCCCGATTTCGTAAAGGTGCTCGACTTCGGCGTCTCGAAGATCAGAGCTTCTCAAACCAAGCTAACGGATGCATCGAAGACCGTCGGCACGCCCGCGTACATGTCGCCCGAGCAAGCCTTCGGACCGAGCCACGCCGTCGACCACAGGGCCGATCAATGGGCGCTGGCCTGTATCATCTGGGAAATGCTATCGGGCCATCCACCGTTTTCCGCCGATGATCCGGATGCCCTCTTCTATCAACTGCGGAACCTGTCTCCGGAGCCGCTGTCGGCCTATGTGCCCGACCTGCCTCCTGCGCTAGAGCCGGTACTCCTGCGTGCGTTGTCGAAGCAGCCAACGGATCGTTTTCCGTCCATCCGGGACTTCGTGCGCAACTTGGAGGCTGCTGCGCTTGGTAGCGGGTCGGAAAACGTGTTGGCGGTTCCGGCGGAGACGCCTTTGACGGAATCGATTGACAAAACCATTGTGGCCCGACCGCGCCTCGATTGGGCAGACGCCATCGGCTGGTTGGGCAAGGCACGGGCGCTCGGCGTTTTTGTCCGCGACTGGCTCAAGCAGGTTGATACGAGAATGAAGGTGGTGATTGCTGCGGGGGCCACTGTCGGCGTGGCGGTTGTCATCCTTATTCTCTTCGCAGGTGGTCACCGCAAAGTGACCGGAGCGGGGCAGATGATACTGCCCCCGACGGGACAGACCTCGAAGGCCGGCCTTCCACCTCCGAATGCCGTTCAGGTACTGCCAGCGCCGCTCCGCTATGCCCACGTCGAGGCCATTGACACTGACCAAGCCCCTCCAGTTCCTGCGAACAACGCGAAGCCGGCCCGGTCCGAGCCAGCGCCGGAGAGCGCCCGCCCAACCTCACGGCGAGGCACTTTCACCAAGCACCCCATAGGCAAACCCCGTCTGCGGCTCACTATCGACGACTTCTAGCCTAATCGGCCGTCTACTTGACGAACCCGGCCACGCGCTCGGCCAGCTTTATCGAGCGACTGACCAGCTCGGGCACGCCCGCATTGTGGTAGGCGTTGCCGTGGAAAAACAGGCCCGGATGGCGGCGCTCGCCGTCTTCGAGCAAGGCGATGCGTCCCATGTGCCCGAGCGTGTACTGGGGCAAAGCGTGCTCGTGGCGAACGATGTGCACGAACGACGGGCCGACGGTAAGGCCCAGCAGCCCGCGCAACTCGCCGTCAGCAAGCGCGACCAATTCGGCGTCGGGCATGGTGAAGGCCTCGGGATGGCGGGCGCCGCCCGTGCGCACGGAAAACAGATGAAAGCCATCCGGCGCGCGCGCCTGGAAGAACTGCGAGGGGAAGATCCCACCCAGCACGCGCAACGGCTCCGAGGGTGGCACGAAGAAGCCGTAAGCGTCGATGGCTCGCGACAACGCGGAAATCGGATAGCCGAGGTGAACCAGGGTGACCGGCACATAAGGAATGTGCGCCAGCGTCTCCGCAATCTGGCCATCGAGCCGGCCCAGCACCGAGGTCGCCACATGGGCTGGCAGTGCCATGACCACGGCCTGGGCTTCCAGTGTCTGCGTCCGACCGTGCTCCTCCACGGCGACGCGGTAGGTGTCCGGGTCTTTCTCGACGCTGCATACCCTAGCCCCGAGACGCAAATCCGGTCCGAGATGCGCAGCCAGCGCGGCGGTCAACTCGTCCAGCCCACGCTCAAACGATGCCAATCGCGGCGCGGTCTTCGACTTGGCGGCAGCCAATTCCTTGCGCATGGCCAGCATGAAGCTGCGCTGGTTTCGCTCCATGGCCGCGACCAGAGGGAACGCAGACGGCAAGCTGACCTGCTCGGGATCGCCAGCGTAGAGGCCGGAAACCAGCGGCTGCAAAAGGCGTTCGCCTGCCTGCACGCCAAGCCGCCGGCGTGCGAAAGCCGCCACCGATTCGTCCCCGCCACACGCCGAAGGACCGCGTGGCAGAACGAGATCCATCGCCGCCCGCACCTTGGCCGGCCATGAAAGGAGCGACGACATGGCAAACGCGCCGGCCGTGGCGGGCGTGTCGTGCAACCTGCCCTCGGCCGCAACCAGCCGCCGCTCGGCCGCCGCGCCAGCCAACACCACGCGATTCTCGATGCCCAGCGCCTTGGCCAAGGCAGTGATGCTGCCCGACCTGTCGAGGTAGCTGGCCGGCCCACGCTCGCACAGGTAGCCGTCGCGATGGTCGCTCGCGATCTTGCCCCCTGCCCGCCCCTCGCTTTCCAGCACCACCACCCCCACGCCCCGACGGCGCAGCTCGAACGCAAGGGCCAGCCCGGAGATCCCGGCACCGGCGACGACGATTGGTTTCATGGTCAGATGCGAATACCAGTGTGGCCCGCTTCCCGCAACCCTGTTTGACCTATACTCGAGGCTCCACCGTGCCCATCGACATTCATTTTTTGACCGAGTCTGCGCTCGACGACGAGCGTCTGGCCGACTATCGCGACTTGCAAGACCGGCGGCTCGGCGAGGATAGCGGACGCTTCGTGGCCGAAAGCGAGCTTGTGGTGCGCAAGCTTCTGGCCACGGACTTGCGCGTGTGCTCGCTGCTGCTGACCGCGCCTCGGCTGGCATCGCTCGAACCATTGTTGGCCACATGCAAGGGCGATTTTCCGGTCTTCGTGGTGCCCCAGGGCCTGATGGACCACATTGCCGGCTTTCACGTTCATCGCGGCTGTTTGGCCATCGCCGAACGCCCGCCACGCCCGACTATCCCAGCCAACGCGCGCACCGTGGTCGTGCTGGTGGATCTGGTCGACGTGGACAATCTGGGCGCCATGGCTCGCAACGCCGCGGCCTTCGGCGCCGACGCCATGTTGCTGTCGCCCCGCTGTGCCGACCCCTTCTACCGCAAAGCCGTGCGCACCTCAGCCGGCGCCGTGCTGTCGCTGCCCATCGTGCGCGCCACGCGCTGGCCCGAGGATTTGCTGTCCCTGCGCGAGGACAACGGTCTCGCTCTCGTGGGCGCAGTGGTCGACGCCCGCGCGGTTGCCTTGGCCGACTTTCTTCCCCCGGCTCGCTTGGCCATTCTCTTCGGCTCCGAAGGCCCTGGCCTCGACGCCGCAACCCGGCGCGCATGCGACACGCTGGTGACGATTCCCATGGCCCAGTCGCCCGCGGTGGACTCGCTAAACGTCGCCACCGCGGGCGCAGTCTTCCTGTATCACATTACCCAAGGGCCGCCGCGAGCGACTCGCACGATTTGTATGGGCGACTGAATCACCCCCGTTGGCTACTTTCGTTCTGGCTCTGTGCGCGTAGCCGAACGCAACTTTGCCAACAGCAGTACAGGCCAGGTTGGATTCATGCACGGGCGCTCCAGCACCTTGAACAATGTGGCGCTGATGACGAGGGTCAGTGGGCTAAGCACGACCGACCAGAACAGAAATGCATTCCCGAATTGCATGGCGGGAATCGACCGCATACCCAGCCTTCCTATATGAACGATGATGGCGGAGTGAACAAGATAGATTGTGTAGCACATGCCTCCGATGACGACAATCCATTGGTTTCCAAAGATCCTTCGGCACCACGGCCCCCGAATAGATCCCCAGTAGGCCAGCAGGACGACGAGCGGCAGCACGGCATAGAAGTATTGTTCGTACGCGACGAGTGGCCACACGGCGATCCAGCTGACGATGGCAATCACGTCCCACGCACGACTAACCGACGGCTGTTCTTTCCAATCAACAACGTAAATGTCGGCCAACAAATACCCCGCGAAGAATTCGTGCAAATGACCAAGCACGCAGGCGAAATATCGCCAGTCCATGATGAGGTAGCGTGAACCGCCCATGGCCACACTGAGCGCCACGAGGGATAAGCGCCTGAGATAGCGGTTCTTCAACAGGAAGATTCCGGCCAGGAAAGGTGTCAGGACGTAGAACTGCACTTCCACTTCAAGCGACCATGTCGCGCCCTGAACGGGGTTCATCGCGCCATAGATTGCGTTGTGCTGGTAGATAACCCCCGCAAGCAAATGTCGCCACAGGTCCTGTGCCGTGAACATGCCTGTCGCGATCAAGAGGAAGAAGTGCGCGATCATCAGGACGATGTAGGGTGGCTCCAGCCGAGTCAACCTGCGAAGATAGTAGGCGCGCAAGGACACCGGTTTTCCGCCCGCGAGGCGAGCACGAACAAAGGGAAGCGCGAGTACGAACCCACTGATGACGAAGAAGAGCTCAACGCCGTAACGGCCCACGTTCATCAGGAAACGCAGTTGCGCATTCGGCTGACCCAGACTAGGGCCAATGACCGAAATCGAGTGCGCGATGTGGTAGTAGAAGACAAGAGGAAATCGCGACGAACCTGAATCCGTCGATCTGCGGGATCAGCCGGCGGCCAGGAGTAACGATCCGCCCCAGGCGGTCAAGTAGAGCCATGCGTCACGAGTTCTCCCGGACCACGTGGTTTGTCAAAGACCTGCGCGTGCAGCACGGCGAAGGGCCATTCGAAATCGACGGGGGAATGCACCTCGACGGTCGTGGGCGGCTGGTCGCCGAAGATGGCGGCCAGAGCTCCCCGGCTGGAAAGCACATCGAGCAATTCGCCGCCATCTGCGAATCGCTCTCTGGCCACCACAAGCTCGTGCCGGGACACCTTCAGCTCGCCCGGCAGCACGCGCGGCACATCTTCAAAGCGAAAGCCCTGGCTCGACTGGCGGACAAAGTGGCCGCGGTTGGCAAGCAACGCGCGCGCCAGGGCTCGGTTCCCTAGCGCGGCCGAGAAGCGACGCAAGGGCAAGGTGGCGAGGAACCAGCCACCAGGTCGCAGCACCCGGCGAACCTGATGTCCCGCTTCCGGGCCAAACCAGTGCCAAGAGAAATTCGCCACCACCACGTCGAAACTCTTGTCCGCGAAGGGCAGCGCCTCGGCCCTCGCTTCGCAGAGTAAGGTCGTGCGCAGCTCCGGTTTACTTCGCGCCAGTTCCAGCATCCTGCGCGAGAAGTCTGCCCCAATCCACTCGACGTCGGGCGCCGTCACGGCCAACTCTTCAAGTGAAAACCCCGTGCCACACCCGAGATCGAGACCACGACCGGAAAGCTGTGGAGCCTTCTCAAGCAAGCGCGCGACGGCGGCGCGGTAGAAGGCGCGATTGACTGCGTCGTCGTAGCGCTCGGCGCGCACGAAACCCGGCCAACCCTTGGCCTCGCTCGTCGTGTTCTTTGGATTGTCCGCGCCCATCGAAACGCGGCGCAGGTTCTATCACGCTGGGCGAGGGCACGGCGGAGGAAGAGAGCCTAAAGCCAGAGGATGCAGAAGCAAGATCTCACGGGACGGGCTGCATGCGTTTGGCCCCGCGCGCTGCCACCGCCTCACGGTAGGCATCGAGCGCAGCCGGGAACGGCTGCAGTGCGCGCTCGAAAATCCCCAGGCTGTAGGCGATGGCCATACCGTAGTTGGTGATGGGAACGCCGGCTCGGTTGCAGGCAAAGATGCGCGACAGAACCTCGCGGCGATTGAGCATGCACGACCCGCAGTGAATCACGAGCTTGTACTCCTTGGGGTCGGAGACGAAGTCGCGCCCCTGCAGCTGCTGGATCTCGAGCGAGCCGCCGATGTATTGGCCAAGCCAGCGCGGGATCTTCACGCGGCCGATATCCTCGCCGATGGGGTGGTGCGAGCATGCCTCGGCCATGGCAATGCGATCGCCCGGCTTCAAGTTGTCGATGGCTAGGGCGCCGCGCGCGAATTGCAGCAGGTCGCCTTTTTGCCGGGCGAACAGAATGGAAAACGAGGTCAGCGGCACGTCGGGCGGCGTGTCGCCTGCCACCTTCAAGAACGCCTGCGAATCGGTCACCACCAGGGCGGGCTTGCGCTTGAGCCGGTCGAGTGCCTCGCGCAGCTCGCGCTCCTTGACCACGATGGCGTACGCGTCGTGGTCGAGCAGATCGCGGATGGCCTGCGACTGGGGGAGAATCAGCCGGCCCTTGGGCGCTTCCTTGTCCACCGGCACCACCAGCACCGCGCACTCGCCGGGTGGTACCAGATCCGACAGGATGGTGGGTGCGTTGAGATAGTCGTCGGGTGCCAGATCGACGAGTGCCTCGCGGATCTCGGCCATGCCCGTGCCGCTGGCGGCGCTGGCCACCACCGGCTTGAGGCCGCGGTGAAGCAGGCGATCCATTGTCGCGTCGGCGGGCTTGGCCAGATCGCTCTTGTTGAGCACCGGCAGGACCGGAATCTTGCGCTGCTCGAACGCGTCGAGCAGCCCGATTTCCAAACTGCCCAGCCCTTCTTCGGCCAGCACGAGAATAGCCAGCTCGGTGCGATCGAGCACCTTCATAGTCCGCTCCACGCGCTGGGCGCCGAGCGCGCCGACGTCGTCGAGGCCGGCGGTATCGATGAACAGAACGGGCCCGAGCGGCAACAGCTCCATGGACTTTTCCACCGGATCGGTGGTGGTGCCAGGCTCGGGCGAAACGATCGACACCTGCTGCCGGGTCATGGCGTTGAGAAGGGACGACTTGCCGACATTGCGCCGACCGAAGATCCCGATGTGCAAACGTACTCCACGAGGTGCCGCGTTCATTCGATCTCCTTGCTGCGATGGCCAAGCTGGTTCACCCGTCCGGGTGAGGTGAGATGGTTGTACTCCTCGGCCGAAAGCAGGCCCCGACGCACGACAAGCTCGCGCAGGCTGCCTTCGCCGGCGGCGATGGCGCGCGACAGGTCGTTGCAGGCCGTATGTCCGATGCGTTCGACCAGGGCGGTCAGCGCGGCCGTTCCTTCGTGCACGTGGGCATGACACTGTTCCACGTTGGCCTCAATGCCCGACACGCACTCGCGCGCCAGAATCCGACAAGCCGCGGTCAGCAGGTCCAGGCTGCCGAGCAACGCGTCCGCGACAAGAGGCAGGAAGGGATTGAGCTCGAGCGAGCCCGACGACACGGCGAGCGTGATGGCCTGGTCGTTGGCGATGACCTGCATCGCCGCCTGGGTCACCGCCTCGGGCACGACCGGGTTCACTTTGCCCGGCATGATGGACGAGCCTGCCTGGCGGGGCGGCAGACGAATCTCGCCCAGGCCAGCGCTGGGGCCGGATGAGAGTAGGCGCAGATCCGAGCACACCTTCCACAAGCTGCTGGCGCAGGCCTTGAGAATGCCGCTCACCTCGACAAAGGCGTCGGCGTTCTGCGTGGCCTCGACCAGGTTCTCGGCGCGCGCCAGGCCGAAGCCCGTCAGCTCGCGCAGGACATCCACGACGTGGAAGATGTAGGCCCGCGGCGCGCCCAGGCCGGTGCCGATGGCGGTGCCGCCCAGATTGACCACGCGCAGGCGCTCCTCGCACTTGTAGATGCGCCAGCGGTCGCGCGTGAAGGCCTCGGCATAGGCGCCCATTTCGCGCCCCAGCGTCGTGAGCACGGCATCCTGCAATTCGGTGCGACCGACCTTTACCACGTCAGCCAGCTCGCGCTCCTTGCGCTGAAAAGCCTCTTGCAGCTCGACCACCGACGCCTCTAGCGTGCGCAGACTGGCGATGGCCGCCACCTTCAGCGCCGTGGGATAGGTGTCGTTGGTCGACTGGTGCATGTTCACATGGTCAAGCGGATCGACGGCCGGGTAGTCGCCGAGCTCGCGCCCGAGCAGGACCAACGCGCGGTTGGCCAGCACCTCGTTCACGTTCATGTTCAGCGACGTTCCCGCCCCGCCCTGCAACGCATCCACCAGAATGTGCTCGTCGAGCTTGCCCTCGGCCATCTCGGCCGCGGCGGTCTCGATGGCCTGTGCCTCTTTGCTTGGCAGGCTGCCCAGCTCCCGGTTGGTGCGCGCACAGGCCTGCTTGACCAGCCCGTAGGCACGGACCAGAGCTGGGGCCGTGCGCCGGCCGGAGAGCGGGAAATTCTCCACCGCGCGCAGGGTGTGGATGCCCCACATGGCAGACGCGGGCACCTCGCGCTCTCCGAGGAGGTCGCGTTCCTTGCGATTGGGGTCGGCCATCGCGTAACCCTACCCTGTCTTGCCCGACGATCAAGGCACTGCAAGGCGCTGACGAGGCGTTGAACTTTCCCTTTGAGGGCGCTAGGAACCCGGCACCCATGAAGAAGTACCTCTGCTCGGCCTGCGACTACGAATACGATCCCGCTCTGGGCGACCCGGAGCACGGCATCCCGCCGGGCACGGCGTTCGAGGACATTCCCGACGACTGGCGGTGCCCGGTCTGTGGTATTTCCAAGGACGCATTCATCCCCATGAACTGACATTCCCCAGCCAGGCGACCCAAGGAGTTTGACGATGGCACCACGCAAGATGAAACCAGGTGTGTATTCGGTAGGAGCGATCGACTGGGATCGCCGGCTGTTCGATTCGCTGATTCCGCTTCCCCTCGGCACCAGCTACAACGCCTATCTGGTGCAGGGCAAGGACAAGGTCGCGCTGGTGGACACCGTCGAGCCAGGGCTGACCAAGGATCTCTTCTCAAACCTGGACGAGCTGGGCGTGAAGAAGATCGACTACGTGGTCTGCCACCACGCCGAACAGGATCACTCGGGCAGCATCCCGGCGGTGCTGGCGCGCTATCCCGGCGCGAAGGTGGTGACCAATCAGAAGTGCATGGATCTGCTCTCGACCCACCTGCGCGTCCCCACCACGGCGTGCGACATCATCAGCGACGGCGCCGTGCTGGATCTCGGCGGCAAGAGCCTGCAATTCATGTTCGCCCCCTGGGTGCACTGGCCCGAGACCATGTTCAGCTTTCTGCGCGAGGACAAGATCCTTTTCACCTGCGATTTCTTCGGCTCGCACTTCGCCACCGGCACCCTGTACGCCGACGACGAGCACCACGTGTACCTCTCGGCCAAGCGCTATTACGCCGAGATCATGATGCCCTTCCGCCAGAAGTACCCGGCCTACCTACAAAAGATCGACGCCATGGCGCCCGAGATCATCGCGCCCAGCCACGGCCCCATCTACCGCCGGCCGGAGTTCATCCTCGACGCATACAAGGATTGGACCTCGGACAAGGTCAAGAACGAGGCCCTGGTGGCCTACGTGTCCATGCACGGCAGCACCAAGATCATGGTCGACCGCCTGGTCGATCGGCTGGTCGCCCAAGACATCAACGTCAAGCAGTTCGATCTGGCGACCATCGATATCGGCGAGCTGGCCATGGCGCTGGTCGACGCCGCAACCCTGGTCCTGGCCACGCCCACCGTGCTCAATGGCCCCCACCCCGCCGCGGTCTACGCCGCTTACCTTGCCGGCGCCATCAAGCCCAAACTACGCCACGCCGTGATCATCGGCTCGCAGGCGTGGGGCGGCAAGACCGTCGACACGCTCAAGGGCTTGCTCGCGGGACTCAAGCTGGAGATGCTCGATCCGCTGATGACCAAGGGCCTGCCCACGTCCGAGGATCTGCTCGCCGTCGACAAGCTGGCCCAAACCATCCAGTCGAGGCACGCGGAACTGGCGGCTGAGGCATAGTCCGACCGAAGCCTCACCAAGGCGGCGCCTCACTGTTCCCAGGCGGAAAATCGTGAGAGATTGCCGCCATGGCAGTTTGGACGTCTAGGGCTCGAATTGGCTACGCCCGCAATCTAATTCTAGTCCTTCTCCTGTTCCCGACGCTTGGGCTGGCGGCGGTCGCGGAAGGCTATGCGAAACACCTGTCGCCACTGTTCGTGGCGCTGCTCGTGGTTGGCTTTGGGCTATCGCTGTGGCTCTGCATCCGAACCGCGACGGCGCGGCTGCTGGCCTTGCTGGCGCTGGTCTTCTTCATGGAATACGCGAACCAGACCATCGGGACAGCGCCCGGTCAACACCTCATAAATCATGCTGCCGACGGCGTACCAATCGGCCGCGGGTAGGTACGGCTTTTCCAGCGCTTGCTCTGGCGCCATATAGGCCGGGGTGCCCGAAAAGCCGCTGGCCGAAATCGTCGCGCTTCCCCGCGGCTTGGCGAGGCCGAAATCCAGAATAACCACCCGTCCCTCAGGCGTGATGAGAACATTGGTCGGTTTGAGATCGCGATGAATGCATCCCGCCTCGTGCATGGCATGGACGCCGGCGCAGAGCTGCTGAACCGATCGCAACACGCGTTCCGGGTTGGGTTGCTGGACGCTTACCCAATCGCCAAGGGGCTTCTCCACGGCCCCGGACAGGTACTGGTCGAAGGGCAACCCAGGCACGTACTCCATGGTGAAAAACCACAGGGGACCTTCCGAGACCAGCTCGTACAGAGTCACCAGGTTCGGGTGTTTGAGGTCCGCAAGGGCTCTGAACTCGCGTTTGAACCGGTAGAGCTCGGCACCGCTCGTGAGGTTCAGGGTCTTGAGCGCAACCTCGGTCTCGAGCTGCTCGTCGTAGACCAGGTGAACACTGCCCATGCCGCCCGTGCCGAGGAGACGGATTGGGCGAAATCTCGAAGTGCCTGCAAAGAACATGGGTCAAGATGGGTCGCGTGGCCGCGAACCGCGCCATTGTGGACCCTTGTCGGTTCAACCGCAATCATCATCTCGACGCGCAGGCCCATGCCAACTACAATCAGTCACGCATGAAAATCCATACCGCTCTCACACTGGTTCTGGCTTGTCTTCTTCTGGCCCTTGCTCCGGCTTTTGCACACGCCGCCGCGTCCGCACCGCCCAAAGCCGCGACGGCCGAAACCGGCGCCGACCGGATCGGTAACTCGGTCGTGCAGGTGTTCGCGACCCGGCGCGATCCCGATTTCACCAAGCCTTGGACCAAGCAGTCTCCGCACGAGATGACCGGCAGCGGGGTGATCATCGACGGCAAACGCATCCTGACCAACGCCCACGTCGTCAATTACGCTAGCCAAATACAAGTCCAGGCCAACCACGCGGGCGACAAGGTTTCGGCAACGGTCGTCGCCATCGCGCCCGACATCGATCTGGCGCTGCTGAAGCTCGACGATGAAAGCTTCTTCAGCTCTCGTCCCGCGGTGGCGCGCGCCGACAACCTGCCCGTGGTCAAGGACGCGGTGATGGTGTACGGGTTTCCAACCGGGGGAAGCAGCCTTTCCATCACCAAGGGGATTGTCTCGCGCATTGAATTCGTGTCCTACAGCTCGTCGCAATCCGGGCTGCGCATCCAGATTGACGCCGCCATCAACCACGGCAACAGCGGCGGCCCCGTCATTGCCGACGACAAGATGATTGGCTTGGTGTTCAGCCAGCTCGGGGGCGCCCAGAACATCGGCTACATCATTCCATGCGAGGAAATTGAGTTGTTCCTGTCGGATATCGCCGACGGCAAATACGATGGCAAGCCGACCATGTTCGACGAGTTGCAGACGCTGGAGAATCCAGCCCTGCGCGCCTTTCTCAAGCTCGACAAATCCACCGAGGGCATCGTCGTCCACAAGCCCTACGGCAAAGGCGCGGATTACCCGCTCAAGAAGTGGGATCTCATCACGCGCATCGGCGCCAACAAGATCGATGACCAGGGCATGGTGCAGCTCGGGGACAACCTGCGCATCCGTTTTCAGTACTTGATTCAAAAGCTGACCAAGAACGGCAAGGTGCAAATGACGGTGGTTCGCGCGGGCAAGGAAATCTCTCTGCAATTGCCGGTCCCCACATCGCGCCCCATGCTGCTACCCGACCTTTCGGGCAAATATCCTTCCTATTTCATCTACGGCCCCTTGGTCTTCTCCAGCGCCTCGATGCAGCTCGTGAGCGCGGTCAGCGGGTTCGGTCACGGCGCTTTCATCGGCACGCCACTGCTCAGTCGTTTTCTCGATCCACCGGCCTTTGCGGGTGAGGAGATCGTTGTCGTGTCCTCGCCGTTCCTTCCCCACAAGCTCGCCAGCGGCTACAGCAGTCCCATGGGGCACGTGCTGTCGGCCGTCAATCGCGTGCCGATCAAAAACCTGCGCCACCTCGTGCAGGTCCTGCGCGACTGCCGCGACCCGTTCATCGCCGTGGAATTCGCTGGGTACCAGGGCGAGGATCTCGTGTTCGCCCGCGCCGAAATCCTGGCGGCGACCGAGGACATTCTGACCGACAACGGCATCCGCAACCAAGGCTCGCCGGACACCCTGGAAGTGTGGCGGGGCAAATAGGCATCATCTCTAGACGTGTCCATAAATGGACCCGTCTAGAAGGTTTTTAACCCCCCCACCTGCGGCCGAGCCTTTGGCTCGGCTGTTCGTCGGCAAGACCGCACATTCCCTTGACAAGTCGGGATCGGCCTTTCATATACGATAGAATTAGTAGGAATTATCCTGCCAGCTCTAGGTTGAGGAATGGCCATCACGCAAAAAAGCAAGTATGCCCTGCGGGCGACCCTTGAGCTTGCCATGCGCTTCGGTCATGGTCCGGTGTCTATCGGCGAAATCGCCAAGGCCCAGGCCATCCCGGCGCGCTTTCTCGAAGCCATCCTGGCTCAGCTCAAACGTGCAAGTCTGGTGGAATCCCGTCGAGGAAACGAGGGCGGTTACGTGCTCGCCCGTCCGCCCGCGCGCATTTCGGTGGGCGATGTCTTGCGCGTGGTGCAAGGCAGCCTGGCCGATCCCGACACCGCCAGCCGCGTCCAGGGCAGCTCACCCCACGCCTCCCACATCGTGTTCGGCCCCATCTGGGAGTCGGCGGTGCGCTCGGCGAGCTCGGTCTACGACGCCGCCAGCTTCCAAGTGCTGGTGGACAGCTACCGCACGGCCCTAGGCAACAACGCCCCCGACTATAGCATCTAAGATGGGAACCCTGAAAGGGTTCCCATACCCTCCCGCGCTCTGGCTTCGCCGGGCAAAGCCCGGCTCCGCCTACGCCATCATGGGAACCCTGATCTACTACTGTTCGATTTCTTCGCTGTACGCAGAGATTTTTCAGCACCAGCGTCATGGGGCTGCAGGCTCCAGTCTTCAGGCTACAGGCTGAAGTGCCGGCTCATTCGTCGAGGTCCAGGAAACTGATCGCTGCTCTCGACGAAGCAAGCTGCAGCCTGGAGCCTGCAGCCTGCAGCCATCTTGGGTTGCGGGCGAGGCCCGCGCTATGAGGGCCCGGCTCCGCCTACGCCATCATGGGAACCCTCGAACGGTTCGATGGGCTCTTGCGCTCGCCTACCCTGTTGTGAGCTGATAGCGGCGATGACTCCCGAAGAAAAGGAAGGGACTCGCGCTAGCGGTCCCGAGGCGCTTGATTCGGTCGGCTGGACCAGCGCGCACACCCTGCGCCTGGTGTCCGCCGACGCCCCCATCGAACTGGAGCTGGGCGGCCGCATGGGTCCCATCGACGTGGAATACGAAACCTACGGCGTGCTTTCCCCACGCAAGGACAACGTCGTGTTCATCGCGCACGCCCTATCCGGCGACGCCCACGTGGCTGGCTGGGACAAGGACACGGGCAAGAACGGCCGGGCGTGGCGCCAGCGCAAGCCCGGCTGGTGGGACGCGGTCGTCGGCCCGGGCAAGGCCATCGACACCAATCGCTACTTCGTCATCTGTCCGAACGTGCTGGGAAGCTGCTACGGCACGACCGGCCCAGCATCCATCGATCCACGCACCGGCCGTCCCTACGGCCTGCACTTTCCCATGGTCACGGTAGGCGACTGGGTGAAGCTGCACGCGCGGCTCCTCGATGCGCTCGGCATTGCGCGCGTACACGCGGTCATGGGCGGATCCCTCGGCGGCCAGCAGGCGCTGGAGATGGCGCTGGCCTTCCCCGATCGGGTCGAGCGCGCGGTGGTGCTCGCGTCGAGCGCGCGCCTGTCGGCGCAGGGCCTGGCCTTCAACGCCGTGGCCCGCTACTGCATCCTGAACGATCCCAACTTCGCTGGCGGCGATTACTACGGCAACGACAAAGGCCCCGATGCCGGCCTGGCCGCCGCGCGCATGCTGGCCCACATCACCTATCTGTCCGACGAGGGCATGCACGAAAAGTTCGGACGCCGCTTGCAACGCAACACCGACCAGAAGGCGGGCTTCGGCATCGAATTCGCAGTGGAGAGCTATCTCGACTACCAAGGCCGCGCTTTCGTCGAACGCTTTGACGCCAACAGCTACCTCTACGTCACGCGAGCCATGGACTACTACGATGCCGCCGCGTCTTGGGGTGGCGGCAATCTGGTCGAGGCTTGCCGCCGCGTGCGCGCCAACGCGCTGGTGGTGTCCTTCGACTCGGACTGGCTGTACCCACCCGGCGACTGCAAGGATCTGGCGATGGCGCTGGCCCGAACCGGCGTGCGCGTCACCTATGCCGAGGTGCCGTCGCGCTTCGGCCACGATTCCTTCTTGGTCGAAACGCAGAAGGTCGGGCGCCTTCTGCGCAGCTTCCTCGCCCACTAGGAAATTCCCATGAGCCAACCCCGAGCTGACCACGACCTCGTTTCCGACCGCGGCCTCGCCCGCTTGCCGGACGGCCTTTTCGAACAGCGCGCGGCCGCCATCGTGACGCTGATGAAGGCGCGTGCCAATCGTCCCAGCGGTGAACAGGCGTCGTCGCGCTGGCAAGAGGAAATCATCTCGCGCGAGATCCCCATGGGCGCGTCCGTGCTCGATCTTGGCTGCGGCGACGGCTTCTTGCTCGAACGCCTGATCCGCGAGCGCAACGTGCGCGGCCAGGGCGTCGAGATCGATCCCGACCAGGTGTTTTCCTGTGTCGACCGGGGCGTGCCCGTGATCCAGGCCGACCTGGGCGCGGGACTGCGCTGGTGCCCCGACAAGGCCTTCGACGTGGTCGTGCTCGAGGAAACCCTGCAGACCTTGCAGCACCCACGCGAGGTCCTCGATGAAATGTTGCGGGTCGGGAAGCGCGGCATCGTTTCGTTTCCGAATTTTGCCCACTACCGCGTGATCGTCGACCTGGCAGCGCGCAGCCGTATGCCGGTCACCGAGCGCCTGCCCTATTACTGGTACGAATCGGCCAACATCCACCTGCTCACCCTGCGCGACCTGCTAGACTGGGCAGAGTCAAGCGGGGTCAACATCGTATCGGGGTACGCCCTGGTCGACGGCGCGCCTCGCGAGTTGCGCGCGGACGACGACCTGGTGGCCGAAGAGGTTTTGGTCGTCGTCGAGAGAAAATGAATGAAGCAATCCGTCCCCGCCGAACTACTCGCCCGCTACGACTCCGTCGGACCGCGCTACACGTCTTATCCAACGGCGGTGGATTTTCATGCCGGGTACGGCGACGCTGAATACCGCGCCTCGTTGGCTGCGGCCAACCTCCTCGGTACGACACCGCTTTCCGTCTACACGCACATTCCTTTCTGCATCGAGCGCTGCTGGTTCTGCGGCTGTCACACCTACGCGACGCCACGTCACGACGTGGTCGAGCCCTACCTGGCGCATCTCGAGATCGAGATGGAGCGCGTCGCCGAGCTTCTACCCGACCGGCGCCGGGTGGCGCAGTACCACCTGGGCGGCGGCACGCCGACATACCTCAATCCCGACGAGCTCGTCCGGCTGGTGACCAGTTTCCAGCGCCATTTCCGGTTCCTGCCCAACGCCGAGCGCGCTATCGAAGTGGATCCGCGCGTAACCACGACCGCCCACATCGATGCGCTCGCCAGCCTTGGCTTCTCACGCATATCGCTCGGCGTGCAGGATTTCGATCCAGAGGTGCAAGTCGCCATCGGACGCGAGCAACCGATGGAAGCCACCGAGGCCCTTGTCGGCAGCGCGCGCACGCAGGGCTTCCAGGGTGTGAACCTCGATCTGATCTACGGGCTGCCTCGCCAGACGCCGGAATCGTTCGAGCACACCATCGCGCAGACCGTTGCCCTACGGCCAGATCGCGTGGCGGTCTACTCCTTCGCCTACCTGCCCAATCAACGCGGGCACCAGCGCAACATCGCGCGCCCGGCGCTGCCGGGCCGCGACGAGAAGTTCGCGCTGCTCGCCATCGCGCGCCAGGGTTTCATGGAAGCCGGCTACCAGGCCATCGGCATGGACCACTTCGCCCTGCCCACCGACGAGCTGGCGGTCGCCCAGCGACAAAGCCGCCTGCAGCGCAACTTCATGGGCTACACCGTGATGGCGGGCACGGACATGATCGGCTTCGGCGTCTCGGCCATCGGCGACGTGCGCGGCGCGCTGGTGCAGGACGAGAAAAAACTCGTGCACTACTACCGAATGCTCGACGCTGGCCAGCTGCCCGTGGCCCGCGGCTACCAACGCACCGCCGACGATGAGATCCGCCGCGACGTGATCCACACCCTGATGTGCAACTTCGTGGTGGACCGCAAGACCATCGAGGATGCGCACAACATCGTGTTCGCCGACTACCTGCGCGACTCGCTCGCCAAGCTGCATCCATTCGTCGCCGACGGCATGTGTCAGATCGACGGCGACGGGGTGCGCGCTGTCGGGCTCGGCCAGGTCTTCGTCCGCAACCTGGCCATGTGCTTCGACGCCCACCTCGAGCCCAAGCTGGCGTCGAGTGAGCCCGTCTTCTCGCGAACGGTGTAGGGGAAAACACAGAGAACACAGCGAACACAGAGACCTAGGAAAAAGGGAGCGGAACCGAGAGCCGAAAAACACCCTTTCCGATCTCTGTGCCCCCTGTGTCCTCCCTGTTGAAAAAGCACTCCATCGGCGCTTCGAGCTTGCTTTTTGCGAATCGCGTCCTGCACGTGACTATCGCATCCTTGTCCACCTCGACTTCGGAACGCAGGTGTTTTAGAAGTGTTGCTGTTCCGAAATTTGGGCGGGTCGGATCGTGAATCTCCTGATGTGCACCTAGCGAAAGGTAACCATGAAGAGCTACGCGGCGAACGAGATCCGAAACATTGCGCTGATTGGCCACGGTGGCGCGGGCAAGACCACCCTGGCCGAGGCCATCCTCTTCTGCACCAAGACCAACCAGCGACTCGGCCGCGTCGACGACGACACCTCGACGTTCGACTTCGAGCCCGAAGAGCAGAAGCGCAGAACCAGTATCTCGACTGCGATCGGCCACGTGGAGTGGAAGAAGAACAAGATCAACCTCATCGACACTTCCGGCAACGGCAGCTTTTTGGTCGAGACGCGCATCGCTCTCGACGTAGCAGATTCGGCGGTGCTGCTGGTATCGGCCAACGAAGGCATTCAGGTCTACACCGAGCGCACCTGGGAAATGGCCGAAGACCTCTCCCTGCCCCGCTGCATCGTCGTGTCCCGCCTGGACCGCGACAACTCGAGCTTCGACACCGCGCTGGAAAACATTCGCACCTCGCTCACCACCAAAGCCGTAGCCGTGCAACTGCCCATCGGCCAGGAATCGGGCCTCGAAGGCGTCGTCGATCTGATGACCATGAAGGCCGTGCGCTTCTCGAACGAAGGACGCGAAGTCTCCGTCGGCGAGGTGCCCGCGGACATGCAGGACGCCGCCAAGAAGGCGCGCGAGATTCTGCACGAGGCCATCGCCTCGGCCGACGATTCGCTGCTGGAAAAGTACCTCGAATCGGGCGCGCTCTCCGACGAGGAAGCGCGCAAGGGCTTGGCCCAAGGCGTGCGCAACCGCGCCATCGTCCCCGTGCTCGTGTCCTCCGGCGCTCTGTGTATCGGGGCGCAGACCCTGCTCGACTTCGTCGTCGAGTGCATGCCCTCGCCCCTCGATCGGCCGGCCTGGAAAGGCACCCAAGACGGCGCCCCCGCCGAGCGCGCACCCGATCCCAATGCGCCGGTCGCTGCGTACGTCTGGAAGACGTCCACGTCCGACATTGGCCGGCTTTCCATCCTGCGCGTGCTGACTGGAAAGCTGACCAGTGACGCCACCCTGCTCTCGGTCAACCACGACGCCAAGGAGCGATTTGGCCAGCTCTATGCCCTGCAAGGCAAGACCCGTGAGGCCGTGTCTGAGGCATTCCCCGGCGACATCGTGGCCGTCGCCAAGCTGAAGACCACCAAGACTGGCGACACGCTGGCCGATGAAAAGGCGCCCTTCGCCCTGCCTCGCCCGGAGATCCCGGCGCCGCTCATCACCTACGCCCTGCACCCCAAGAGCAAGGGCGACGAGGACAAGGTCGCGGTCAAGCTGAACGAAATCATCGATTCGGACGTTGCAGTCAAGGTCAGCCACGATCCGCAGTCGAAGGAGATTCTGCTCGGTGGCACGGGCCAAGTTCACGTCGAGGTCGTGGTCGATCGCCTACACCGGGCGGGCGTCGAGGTCGAGCTACTGGCGCCCAAGGTGCCCTATCTCGAAACCATCAAGGGCAAGGCCCAGAACATCGAAGGCAAGCACAAGAAGCAGACCGGTGGTCGCGGCCAGTTCGCCGTGGTGTATGTCGACATGGAGCCCCTGCCCCACGGCGGCGGCTTCGAGTTCGTCGATGATATCGTGGGCGGCGCGGTGCCTCGCCAGTTCATTCCCGCGGTGGAAAAGGGCATGCGCAACCGCATGACCAGGGGGGTTATCGCCGGCTACCGCGTGACCGACGTCAAGGTCCGCTTGTTCGACGGCAAGTATCACGACGTCGACTCGGACGCGCGTTCGTTCGAAATCGCCGCGTCCAAGGGCTTCCAGTCCGCCTTCAAGCAGGCCAAGCCGTGCCTGCTCGAGCCCATCATGAAGATGCAGGTCATGTGTCCCAGCGACTACATGGGCGACGTCATCGGCGACCTCAACCACCGGCGTGGTCGCGTGGAAGGCATGGACTCGACCAACAAGGGCGAGGTCATTCGTGCCGTGGTGCCCATGTCGGAAACCTTGAAGTACTCGTCGGATCTGCGCTCCATCACCGGTGGGCGCGGCTCGTTCTCCATCGAGTTCTCTCACTACGACGAACTACCCGGCCACCTCATGGACAAGGTTATCGCCGACTCCAAGATGGCGGCCGAAGAAGACGAGTAGGAAAGACAAGACACAGAGGACACAGAGAACGGAAGCAAAAGGAGTTCGGATACAAGATCCGGAAACCCTTCCCCTTCCGACCTCTGTGACCTCTGTGTCCTCTGTGTCTAGATTCCTGTTCAGCGCGCGGTAGAAGGAGGACACATGCGAGTTTTGTTCATCGGCGGAACCGGGATCATCAGTTCGGCGTGTTCACGCGTCGCGGTCGAAGCCGGGATCCAGCTTTTTCACTTGCGGCGCGGAAAAACCGGGCGGCAGGTTCCGCTCGGCATCAAGGTGCTCGCCGGCGACATTCGCGATCCGGCCTCGGCGCGCGCGGCGCTGGGCAACTTGAAATTCGACGTGGTGGTCGACTTCATCGCGTTTACGCCCGAGCACATTGCCCTCGACCTCGACCTGTTCCGCGGGCGCACGGGCCAGTTCGTGTTCATCAGCTCGGCCTCGGCGTACCAGACCCCGGCGCAAAGCCTGCCCGTCACCGAGTCAACGCCGCTCGACAATCCCGTTTGGGAATACTCGCAGAGCAAGATCGCCTGCGAGGAGGCCCTGCTGGCTGCCTACCGGCGAGAGAAGTTCCCTTTCACGGTGGTCCGTCCCTCGCACACCTACGACCGGACCCTGTTCCCCTGCCACGGCGGCTACACAGTCGTCAACCGCATGCGCCAGGGTAAGCCGGTGGTGGTTCACGGCGACGGCAGCTCGCTGTGGACGCTGACCCACCACGAGGACTTCGCCCGAGCCTTCGTCGGACTGCTCGGCCATTCGCGCGCCATCGGCGACTCCTTCCACATTACGTCGGACGAGTGGCTGTCGTGGGATCAGATTCACCTTCTGCTGGCCAAGGCTGCCGGTGTGGTGGCGAAGCTCATACACCTGCCCTCGGAGATCATCGCCAAGCACGACCGCGAATGGGGCGACAGCCTGCTTGGCGACAAGACCCACAGCATGATCTTCGACAACAGCAAGGTGAAGCGCCTGGTCCCTGGCTGGGAAGCGAAGATTCCTTTTTCGCGTGGGGCCGAGGAGATCATGGCCTACTACGACGCCGACCCGATCCGGCAAGTCGTAGACAGGGGGTTCGACGCGACCATGGACAAGTTGGTCGACGTCGCGCGCCGGCTGGACGCGTAAGGGCTCCTTCACGTCGGGCGATTGAACACTATTGGGTGGCGCAGCTGAGCGTGTACGATCCCGCAGCGGCGGTGCCGATTGCGATCGCGTACACCACTACCTCGATGGTCGCACCAGCAGCCACGGTGATCCCCATGGTCTGCGGAGAAGAGAGCGCGTCGCCAACATCGGCGAGGTAGCTTGTCTCAAGGTTGGTTGGGTCGAAGTGCGTGTAGGCTGCGGCGTATAGCTGCGCGCCTGGGTAGGTCAGCGTAAAGTTGAAACACACCGCGGTCCCTGTGCGATTGGAAAAACGGTAGACGTCGTAGAGGTGGTCGAAGAGCCAGTCGGGTCCGTTACCGGGATATGCTTTCGCTATTCCGCACGTCGAGACAGGTGCCACGCGGGAATGACGACCTGTCTGAGTCGGGTCACGCGGGTCGAGCGAGCCGCCGATCGTAGCGGGACAGGTCAATGTGCCCGCTCCCGAGGCAACGTCCACAGGAACGTCGTTCATCGCACCATCGGATATGTCCCTCGGGCTACTCGGGTCCGTCGGAAAGTCCGCTGGGAGGTCCGTCGGGAGATCCGTCGGGAGGTCCGTCAGAAGGTCCGCCGCAGGGCCGTCCGGGGCTTGGAAAACGTCCGCTATGCCGCCCGAGTCGGCGTCGGCAGTTCCGGCGATGTCTAACGCACCGTCCGCCTCGCCGCTGCCAATCGGCTCGGTGGCGATGTCGGCCGCTGGCGAGTTGAGGTCTGGACCGGCTGCCTCCGTGTCTGAGCCGTCTTTTATGCCAGGGTCGCCGACGCCGCCCATTCCGCCCCCGCTGCCGCCCCCGCCGCCTCCGCCCGCACCGTCTCCGATGCTGCCACCCGCACCGCCTCCGCTACTGCTTCCCCCCGCGCCGCCCCCGCTGCTTCCCCCCGCGCCGTCATCGGCCTTGCCGCCGCCACCGACGTCATCGAGCAGGGCTCCAATGTCCGGCCCGGGGGTAGCTGTCTCTTGGACAGGGGAAAATAGATCGAGCGAGCTTGCGGCGTCACCACGCCGGAGATTGCCTAGATCCACGGTACAGGCGGTAACGAGCGGAAGCGCGACGAAGCAGAGCTGTGCGAAGTTGGGCAAGGAATGTCGCATCGTTCCTACGACATCTATATCTATCGTCGAGTCTAGCGTTTTCCTGAAGGCGATTCGCGCCTTGTCGGAACGGTCACCGGCCAGATCAGCCTTTCTTCTTCCACTCGGCCCATGTCTTTCTTGATTTCCGAATCATGTATTCAGAAACCGAGGGAAATGACGATGTCTAGGGCCTGGACAGGAGGTACTTGCCATATCTCAAGAAGGAAACCAGACGTGCTGTACCTGAATCGGCCATTTCGACAGCTCAGAGAAGCTTGCACGATCAAAGGGAGCAATCGTTGAGCTATGCCCGCTGAAACCCCATGGGACACACGTCTCGGCTGCGTCCTTGAGGGCGCGTATCGCATCACGCGAGTCATCGGCGAGGGTGGCATGGGGGCGGTCTATGAGGCAATTCAGCTCAGGCTCAACAAGCGCGTGGCCATCAAGCTCATGGCACGCCAGCTGACCGCCAACCAGGATGCGCTCGCTCGATTCCGCCGTGAAGCCGCGATCACCTCACGGCTTGGCCATCCCAACCTGGTGAATGTCATCGACTTCGGAGCTTCGCAAGCTGGCGAGCCCTACCTGGTGATGGAGTACCTCGATGGGGAAGACTTAGACCAGCGGCTGCGGCGCCGTGGCACCGTGCCCATCGAACTGGCAGTCCACATCGCAAAGCAAACGGCCTCGGCGCTGGGTGCGGCACACGCCCAGGGAATCGTGCACCGAGATTTAAAACCGGCAAATATCTTCTTGGTCAACGTCCCAGGCGAGCTTGAGTTCGTCAAGGTACTCGATTTTGGCATCTCGAAGGTGAAGGCGGCTGAAAGCAAGCTCACCAAGCCAGCCGTCGCCTTGGGCACGCCATTCTACATGTCGCCCGAGCAGGCTGCGGGCATGACGGACGCGATCGATCATCCGGCGGATCAGTGGGCACTGGCTTGCATCACGTGGGAAATGCTCTGCGGCCACACTCCGTTTGTGGCAGACGATGTTACCGCGCTCTTTTTCCAGGTCATAAATTTAAAGCCCCAATCGCTCTTGTTGAGCGTGCCGGGATTGGCGCCCGAGGCGGAATTGGTACTGCTGCGAGCCCTATCGAAATCTCCCAAGGACAGATACCCTTCCATCCGGGACTTTGCCCACGCCTTCGAGGCAGCCGCTACAGGACGGCCCGTCGATCTGACGCCGTTGCCGGTGGCGTTGACACAGCTTTCGACTTTGAGCGCGAGCCCGGCTGTGGAACCGGATTTGTCAGCCGGAACCGCGCCCGAAGGGAAAGAGCACAGGCCAAAACAAGCAACCACTTTCTCGCGAGCCACGGGAGAGATCACCGACAGGATCTCGAAGAAGAACTGGTTCGGTCTGAAACCGGTGCATGCCTTGGCCGTGCTGGCAAGCACGTTGACGTTGATCGGGGCCATTCTTCTGCTCCGACCACGACCGCCATCTACGATCAGGACGACAGTCCCTGCGGTCCTGCCCTCTGTCGCGGCGCTGCCGCTGACTTCGCCACTTCCGGATTCCGTTCCATCGCCGCCGCCAAACCCGGCGGAGAAAGCAACCGACCCCCCGGCAAGACTGGCCACTGGCAGATCCAAGTCCAAGAAACTGCAACTTGGCGAGGCCAAGGATCCCTTTGAATCAAGGGCATCCTTGGGCCAGCAGAAGAAAGCCAAGGGCATCTCGCCACCGCCTAGTTTCTTTCACCGGAACGCCGAGGGCCAGATGGCCAATCCGATGGAGCAAAAAGGCAAGAGGACCATCATCAAGGAACTGTGACCATGCACGCAACTTCACTGCTCTTCCTGGGTTTGCTCGCGCAGTCTTCGGAGCTCGACGTCAACGCGCAGGCAAAGGCCAAGGCCCAATCCCTGCTAACCGAAGGCTCGGCCTTTTACGAAAAGGGCGACTACGCCAATGCGCTGGAACGGTTCAAAGCTGCCTTCGCTGCCTACGACTCGCCCAAGCTGCTCTTCAATATCGGGCAGGCCAATCGAGATCTGGGTCGTCCGGTGGAAGCCCTGGAAGCCTTCGAGCAATTCCTAATCGGCGATCTCGATGCTGCGCCGGAGACCCTCGCGGAAGCCAAGGGATCGGTTACCGAGCTGCAAAAACAGCTCGGTCGTCTACGCATCGATTGCCAGACCGCGAACGCGACCATCAGCATCGACGGCAAGGATGTGGGGCTTACACCCATGCCCAAGCTCTTGTGGGCCACGCCAGGCCGTCACCAGGTGACCGCTCGCCATTGGGGCTTCACGCCTGCCATCGAGGACGTCGAGGTCCGCGTGGGCAATGTGCAACCCGTGCGCATCGCTCTGCAGGAGCCTGTGGCGCAAACGCCTGGATCGGGAGCATCGCATTCCGAACAACCAGCGACGCAATCTGATGTCGTGCTGAAGGAGTCAACGTCGGCTAACGGTTCCACCAGTGGTTGGTGGTTGGGCCGAAAATGGACCTGGGTTGCTGCGGGTTCCGCCGTGGTTTTCAGCGCGAGTGCCATAGCCGCCGGGCTGTCCATGCAATCGAAATACGACAGCCTGAACAAGTCATGCGGAAGCGCCAGCCCGAATCGGCTCGGGTGCGGTGAAAGCGATATCGGTGCGGTCACCACGCGCAGAAATGTCGCGAACGTCCTGTGGGCCTTGGCCGGCGCCTCCGCCGTGACGGGTGGAATCCTTCTCCTCGTCGAGGGCCGCCCGGTAAGCGTTGTCCCGGTGGCGGGCGAAACCGTCGGTTTCGTCGCAGGCTTGAGCTACTAGAGCACCGAACGGGTTGAAAGTCGGGCAATTTCCGAATCTTTCACCACAGAGAACACAGAGAGGGATGAGGATGGAAGGGTTCCGGATCGAGATTCGGAGAACCCTTTCTTTTCCGGGCCTCTGTGTCCACCGTGTCCTCTGTGGTGAATAAAACCCTCGTGCGTGCTGTGCACAGAGGAGTGCGCAGCGCTAGGCAATTCAGTGGATTCACGAGGAATTCAACCCGTTCGGTGCTCTAGGAGCGTGTTGCTCATAGGCAGTGCGGCGCCTCCACGCCGGTCCTCGGCGGAGTTGGCTCGGGTCGGGAGGTCGTCAGCAGGGTCGCAGGTCGGACTCGGCGCGCCGCCTGCGGGCCGGCATGGAAGTTCCCAGATCAGGCCGCGCGTAGCTGTGCTCGGTAGATCTTGAGCAAGTTGTGGGTCAGCGTGATGAGTGCCCACTCGCCGCGCGCCTTCACAAGCCCACGCAGAAGAAATCGTCGCAGGCCCCGCGCCTCTTTGATCTGGCCGAAGACAGGTTCGACAATCTTCTTCCGCAAAGCAGATGCTTCGGCCGGCCTTGGTCGCCAGCTTGCGCACCATACTGTCCTTGATCCCGAGGTCATCTGGCGGACGCCCTAGCACCGGCTTCGGCTCCTCGGCGTGTTTCTGTCGGCGAGGCGGGATGAAGAGGGCAATCCCGTACTTCATCACTTCGCACACGTTGGCCTCGGAGAAGTAGCCTGCGTCCGCCAAGAGGTTGTCCGGTTTTGCACCGCAATTGGCGACGGTCTGCGCGAGCATCGGCATCAAGTGCTCTACGTCTGGTGCCTGGTTGGTCACTGCCTGCGCCACGATGATCTGGTGTTCCTCGTCGACCACGGCCTGGCAGTTGTACGCCTGCACATAACCTTCCGATGACTTCATGATCCGGCTTTCCGGGTCCGTGAAATTCCGCTGCGCCTTCGGGTCGATGTCCCCGGCCTTCGTCCTCGGAATCTTGTGGCTCGGCAGCGGTGTCTCCGCCGGCGGCGGCGGCAGATCGTCGTGGTGCTTCGCCCGTTCCTTGTCCTGCTGCCGAGCCTCGGCTTCGAGTTCGGCCTTGAGCTGCTTGATACGAGCCAGACGACTCTCGGCGCGACGAAGATCCTCGGGCAACTCGTCGCCGCTATGGCCCTTGCCATACTTCGCGTCTTCTTGCACGTCGGCCGTCTCGGCAGCAGCCAGCAATTCTCTCACCTTCTGTCGCAACCGCGCAGCATCCTTCTCCATGCGGTCGTAGCTCATCGCCTTGTGCTTCGACGCATTCGCCTTCACCTTCGTCCCGTCCAGCGCCACGTTCCCCAGCTTGACCATGCACGCCTTCTTTGCCAGCGCCAGCACCTGGAAGAACAGGCCGGCCAGGGCATCTAGATGGACTCGCCGGAATTCGCTGATGCGCGTGTGGTCCGGGTGTTCACCTCCGGCGATGACCCGAAACGCCACGCTCTCGTGCGTGCTCTTCTCGATCTTCCGCGACGACGCCACGCCCACACAGTATACCCGTACACCAGCAAGCTGGTCATCATCAGCGGATGATACGGCTGCGTGCCTCGCGGGTCCGTCTTCTGGCACCGACGGTGAATAGCTGACAGGTCCAGTTGCCCAACTACGTCCATCACGAAATGCGCCAAATGGTCATCTGGCAGCCATTCCGTTGGCGATGGCGGCAGTAGGAACGCTTGCACCGGACAGTACGGCCGGTACGACTTCGTCACGCCCTCAAAAGATCACAAACCGCTGCCGGTGTCGATCTTCTTCGTGCGTCTGGCGTCCCGAGCGAAGCGAGGTGCGCCAGACGCCCTATGCGCAACACGCTCCTAGGTGAGCGCGCGTCGTGCCTTTTCAGTAGATCACACCGTTTACTTGTCCACAGTCGGCGAATGTCAACGTGGTTTGGAATTGGAAGTTCGACTCGGTGGTGTGCCGCTCGGCATGAAAAACTGCGATGGGGTACTGTTTGCCCACAGTCAACCCGAGCGAGTCAACGGCCACCGACTTGCTCATTTGCGCATGCCGACCACCCAGGTCGATAACGAGTTTGTTATTGATGAACACCCAGACATCGTCATCGCCGACAAAGGTGAAGGTCTCACCCCCGTTGTACTGGAAGGCGGTGTGGATCTCCGTCGTGAAGCTGAAATTGTGGTTCTCGCCCTGATTGCCGAAGCCTTGATTGTCGAGCGGAAAGAACGAGTTCGGATTGACTGCCGAGAACGTTAGAACTCCGTTGTTGTCCACCAGGTGCAGCCCCAAGAGGAAGGTGCGATTCACGTCCGAAACGTCGCGATACCACTGATCGAAGTCGGCCTGGCCGGTGGTAGACGGCGTCTTGCCTCCGGGGTGCGCATAGACCGGCTTGCCGTCGGAGCCCAGGGTCGAGTCCACGATGCCGGTGTCGAGCCCCGCCTGCATCGTCTCGAAATCGGGATGCCCACCAGGTTGATTGCCCATCTTGAAATCGCGGACAACGCCAAACAGGCCGGCACATTGGCCGGACGAACCGCTGGTGCCTCCGCCTGTTCCGGTAGGGCCGGTGGTTCCCGAAATTTCCGGTCCGAGAGCGTAGGCCCCAACGGTCGAAGGCGTGACGTTGACGTAGCCCGGAGGTGGCCACACGGAGTCCACCCCGGTTCCGCCCGCACTGCCCCCTGCACCATTTCCCGAGGTGTTGGTTCCACCCATGCCGATAGAAAGAATCCCTGTCCCGCTGGCGGCACCACCGCCGGGCGTACCAGCGCCGACCGGAGACTGGCTGCCGCAGGCGGACACAAGAAGAGCAGCTAGGCACGCAACCTCCACCCATAAGAACGGGCCACGCTCGCTTCGCTTGTCCATGATCTTCTCCGTTTCAAGCACCTGGACTCTCCTGTGAGTTCCGATGCTGCTATGTAAGTGTCCAGATTCTTCTGTAAGTACCCATATTCTTCGTGACGCGTCTGTCGCGCGGGCGAACACGCCAAGCTTGGTAGATCATTGGATGCAGAGTTTCCCATCGCGATTCGCGCCCAGGTCAGCACGGGATAGCTAGTTTCTTGGTGCCCGCTGGGAGGACTCCCTTCGGTGATCCAGCAAACCCGTCTTCACCGGATTCCTGAATTCCGAGCGGTGCCATCAGAATGCTCATCATCGGCCTGGCCAGGAACGAGGTGTCTGGAACGCGCTCTAGGTCCAGGGATCGGATACCATCGTTGCCATGCGTGACGGACTTCTTCCCTTCCTGCGATGCCCCGTCTGTCAGGGGAATCTTTCCCTCGCGACGGACGAACGCGTAGGCCCGCACGTCATGCGGGGCCGCCTTCACTGCGCTGCCTGCCAACGCGACTATCCCATCGTCGGAGGAGTGCCGCGTCTTCTGTCACGCGACTTGCCGCCCGACATGGCGCACACCGCGCGCAACTTCGGACAGTCGTGGCGCATGTGGAACCAGATCGATGACGAGCGCTACCGCTGGCAATTCCTGCGTTGGGTGCAGCCCCTGCAGCCGACAGCCTTCGCCGACCGCCTGGTTCTCGACATGGGCTGCGGCAAGGGACGACACCTACGCGTAGCATCCCAGTTCGGGGCACGCGAGGTCATTGGCGTCGACCTCAGCGAGGCCGTGGATGTGGCTTTCGCCAACACACGCGACCTCGATCGCGTGCACGTGGTTCAGGGCGACATCTTCCACATGCCGGTGGTGCGCGACTTCGACCTGGCCTTTTCCATCGGCGTCCTGCACCACACGCCCGATCCAGCCAAGGCTTTCGCGGTGCTTGCCGATCTCGTGAGACCAGGGGGCACGGTGGCCTGTTGGGTATATGGCCGCGAGAACAACGGCTGGATCGTCAACGCCGTGGATCCGGTTCGCATCGGTCTTACCAGCCGCCTGCCTTCGTCGGTGGTGCGCGCCTTGTCCTTCGGACTGACCTCGGCCCTGTTCGCAGGCATCGGGCTCGTCTACCAGCCCGCAAGCAAGCTGGGTATCAAGCCGTTCTACTCCGACTACATGATCTATTTGCGCGACCTCGGCTTTTGCGAGACACAGAACATCGTCTACGACCACTTGATCGCTCCCACCGCGGCCTACCTGCCACGTGCCGAAGTAGAGCGCTGGTTCGACGACGCCGGCCTTGTCGCACGTTCGCTGACCTGGGTCCAGAAGGTCAGCTGGGCCGGCGTGGGACAAAAAACCGTCTAGCGCGGACGCGCAAGTACGAGGATCGACGTCCCGAGGGGTATATCCCGGTGTTTGAGCCAGCGCCTTTCCGGCGCCAGCATCCCCAGCATGAGCCGGCTCAGCCCCCACGTGGTCTTCCCCTCGGTCAAATCCGTGATGGCCTCGGGCGAGCCGGTCTGTCCGCTCAACTTGCGTCTTGCCAGCCGCACAGCCTTGACCGCCGCAGCGGCGAAGAAGAGGGGAAAGAAGAAGCACGTCGTGCGCAGCACCTCGAAGCCGGCGTCTCCGCACAGCCGACGTGCCGTCGCCGGTGTGTAGCGGCGTCTGTGCTTCTCCATGTCGTCCCACGGCGACCACAGCCCGGGAAAGGCCGGCACGGTAAACAACACGAAATCACGAATCTCGGCACCTCCACCCGTCTGGCTACGACTGGCCAAGGCGGCCAGCATGCGTCCGTGCAGCGCCCGCATCACCCCCACGTCGTCGGGCAGGTGCTCCAGCACGTCAAGCAACAAATAGCCGTGGTAGTCGTCGACCGGAAAACCACGCGTGATGTCCACGCGGACAAAGCGGGGCCCGGGCGCCCGCCCACCTAGGGTTGCCTCGAAGCGTTGGCGAGCCACCTGCAAGGCCTCGGAGTGCACATCGGCATAGTCCACCTGAAAACCGTGCTGGTTGAGGTAGGTAGCCACGACACCCGCGCCGCAGCCCAGGTCGACAAGCGGGCGACTGCGATCCACGGCGTGGTCCTGCAGCACTTGCAGGATCACGGTCTTGCGATAGCGATGCCAGTAGTGCTGATCTTCCAGCCAACTGCGAATCTCGAATTCGCGCCGATCGAAAAAGCTGTCGAGGTCTTGGCCGGATTCGCCGATGAGATCGACGATGTCGGAACCTGGGATATGCTCGGGATGGGAGCTCAATTCACGCGTCTCAAGTATCCGTTCGGGTTCATGGTGAGCATCAGCCTTTCACGATCGAGATCGATCTTGAAACGCTTGTCCGATGCAAGGAACTCGGTCAGGGCCTCCATCGGACCAGGCTGATTGGCGTACATCGAGGCCGAGTCCGTCGGCGCGATGACCACGGGATGACCATTGATGTTGCTGTCTTGCACGATGATATAGCCACCCTTTTGAACAAGGCCCGCGTAGGCCTTCAGCTCTTTGAGCACATGCGCTTTGTGGTGATCCGAATCCAGAATGACGACCACACGATGTCCCGCAACACGCCGGCTCACCTCCGCGACGATCTCGGGTGCGGTCGAACTGCCAAGCAAGAAGTCGACGCGCTCCTTGAAGATCGGGAGTTTTCTTGCCTCGCCGACGAGATCCTGGATGTCGATGGTGATCACGCGGCCACTCGGATTGACTTCACGAAGCATCATCGCCCACATCGCGGCGCTGCCTCCCATGTAGGAGCCGGCCTCGATCACAAAATCCGGCTTCACTTCGAAAAGGATCTCTTGCGTAATCCAAACGTCGTTGGGGTTCTGTATGGCTGGGATCCCCATCCATCGATTCCGCTCGATCGTGTTTGGGTCCTTGTAGAACAGGTTGTGGAAGCGATCCGTTGTGGACCGAGGAGAGAGCACCTCTCGCAGCTCTTGCGCGGAGATGCGGTCGGCAGTCACGCCTCTGGCGAATTGAACGATATTGATGCTCGCCAGCCCGATCGCGACGATGACAAGAATGCGCTTCAGGCTGGTGGACTTGCTTGGAGGTGTCTCAGCGACAGCTACGTCGTTCATGGCATGATAGTAACATCAGGGTCATGGACAACGCGAAACCAACCTACTCGCAAGCCGAGGTCAACGAGATCATCCGCCGCGCGCTCGACAGGCAGACCGAGCGCGAAGGCCATCTCGACCACGACGATCTTGTGGCCATCGCCGACGAGGTTGGCATCGACCGCGAATCGCTGGAACGTGCAACCACCGAATTGGCCCAAACCCGCGATAGCAAGCTCTCCCGGCAAGACGAGGCCAAGAAAATCGCCGAGGAGCGCGCCCTCCAGCTCAAGCGTTTCGGAGCCTCCCTGCTCAGCCACGCCATCATGAACGGCGTCTTCTACTATATCGACACGCGCTTCTTCGGCGGCGTGTGGTTCAAGTGGCCGCTTCTCGGCAGCGCCATCTTCCTGACCCTCCGCCTGCGCCACGTGCTGGCCCCGTACGACAAGATGTTGCGGCGGCGGCGGAAGGAAGAGCGACAGCGCGAACGCGAACAAAGGCGGGCTGCCCGTGTCGCATGGAAACAGCGCCTGTTCTCCGAGATCAATTCGCCCACCGACCACGCCAAGGAATTCGAGAAGGTCGTGCAGTCCGGCGTGGCGGCGCTGCTCGAGATCGCATCGCGCAAGCTTGACGAGCACAAGTCCCGCCAGCGGCGGGACAAGGAGTAGCTCGCCCACGCTGCGTTCGCTACTTCGGGCGCTTGTCGGGGTGCTCGTCGAAGTAGGCGTCCCTACTCTCAGGCGTGATTTCGACCACGTACAGGCGATCCTTGAGCAGGTGCGACTGGCAGCCGAGGCGCGAAGGCGGTCGGACGTCAAAGGCACTATCGAGCCGGTCCTCCTCGTTCAGCTCCAAGGGAGAGATGTCTTCCAGTCCCTCCTTGACGTAGATGTGACAGCTTGAACAGGCGCACACGCCGCCGCAGGCCGAGCCGAGCTGAGCGCCCACGCCTTCCGCGGCGTGGCGAATCGTGGTCCCGATGGGAACCTCGGCTTCGATGCCGTCCGGTTCGAAGCGAATCCGCGCCGTCATGTTGAAGTCACCTTCTTCTCGACCAGGTCGAGTGCCTGCCCGCGCACATTCTGTTCCAATGCCGCGTTCATCCGTCGTCGCGCGAGCTCCTTGCTGACCTCGTCGAGCGATTGGATCGCGCCCCGGATGGCCAGGTGGTTCGTACCGGACTTGGCCAATTCAAGCGCGGCCATGGCGGCCTCGATGGCCTTGCCCTCGTCATCGACGAGCAAGTCAGCCGAGCTCGCCAGCGCCGCACGCGTCGCGCCGAGAATGCGATCGGCCTCCACCCGCTCGACGGTGAGCAGGCGCGCGCCCATGTCGTCGTTGGCGTGGTCGAAGGAATCGCGAATCATGCGCTCGACCTCGTCGTCGGTCAGGCCATAGCTCGGCTTGACCCGGATCGCAGCCTCTTGCCCGGTGTGCTCTTCACGAGCCGCCACGCTCAAGATGCCATCGGCGTCCACGGTGAACGTCACCTTGAGCCGTGCCATGCCCGCTGTCATGGGCGGAATGCCGCCCAGCTTAAAGCGCGCCAGCGATCGACAGTCCGCCACCAACTCGCGTTCGCCCTGTACCACGTGCAGATCGAAACCGGTCTGGTTGTCGGCGTAGGTCGTGAAGGTTTGGACAGCGCCACAGGGAACCGTCGTATTGCGATGGATCAGCTTCTCGGCCACGCCGCCCATCATTTCGAGACCCAGCGACAGCGGAACCACATCCATCAACACGACGTCGCCACGGCCACCGCTGGCCAATAGATCGGCCTGGACCGCGGCGCCAAGCGCAACCACCTGGTCGGGATCGATGTCGGCCAAGGGCTCTTTGCCAAACAGGTCGGCGACGAAACGGCGAACCATGGGCATGCGCGTGGCCCCTCCCACCAGAATCACCCCCGAGAGTCCTTCGGCCGCGATGCCAGCGTCGCGAATCGCACGCCTGACAGGGGGACCGCAGCGTTCAAGTACCGGCCGCACGAGATGGTCGAGCTCTGCGCGCGACAAGCCGCCCTGCCACGGCTCGCCCGAGGGAAGCGCGACGGAAACCGTGGTCTCGGATTCCGTCGTCAAAGCCTCCTTGGCCCTGCGCGCGGCATCCAGCACGGCCCGCGCAACACTTGCATCGCCTCCTGCATCGCCTGGCAGGCCCATGGCCTGCAAGAAATGGCCGGCCACGGCGCGGTCGAAATCGTCGCCACCCAGGGCCGAATCGCCGCCGGTGGATTTCACCTCGAAGACGCCACCTTCCAGCTTCAGGATCGAGATGTCGAAGGTGCCACCGCCCAAATCGAACACTGCAAAGGTGCCTTCGGCCTGCTTGTCGAGTCCGTAGGCCAGGGCCGCCGCGGTCGGCTCGTTGAGCAGGCGCATGACTTCAAGACCTGCCAGCCTTCCGGCATCGCGTGTGGCTTGGCGCTGACCATCATCGAAATAGGCCGGCACCGTGATGACCACGCCGTCGAGCTCACCCCCGAGCTCGGCCTCCGCGCGCGCCTTGAGCACCCGCAAAATCTCGGCCGAGATCTCCATGGGCGTTACCTCGCGCGCGCCAGCGACGGAAAAACGCACCACGGGTAGGGCGGTGGGACCAGTCGCGAATCGATACGGCGTCAGCGCGCGCGTGGCTTCGGCGTCGTCTGGTCCGCGGCCCATGAAACGCTTAACCGAGGCGATGGTGTCCCGAGGCGCGCCGAACGCGAGCGCGCGCGCGCGTTGCCCGACGATAACCGATCCGTCCGCGGCATAGTGAACCACCGAGGGCAGGAGCGCAGAGCCATCCTGGCGCAGACAAACCGGCTGCCCAGCTTGGACCACCGCCACCAGCGAGTTGGTGGTTCCGAGGTCGATGCCCACCGCGCGCCCCTTGCAGACCTGCTTGACCCGGGATTCGCCCGGCTCGGAGATACCAAAGAGCGCTTCAACCGGCATCGTCGCTCTTGCCTTTGGCACCGGCGGCATCCTCTTCCCACAGAATGCGGGCCTCATCGAGGAAGCGGCGGTAGTAGCGCACGGTCACCAAACGTGCGGCGATGGTGGATAGCTCGGGCGGACGGGCCAAAAAACCTTTGGCAACATCGTCCATCACCTTGCCGAGACGTCCGCGCACCTGCGCGATGAGCGCCTCGGTTTCATGTACATCCTTGGCCGCGTGGGCCGCGGCCAGCGCCTCGCGCAGTTCGAGAACCTCCATGAGCAGGACTTGCGGCACGGGCAAGGTTGCATGCTCGCCAGACTTGCCGGGCTTGCCAACCCCGGACATTTCGCCGACCTCGATACCATGCAGGGAAAGCAAATACTCCCCGCGTCGGATCGGATCCTTCAAGATTTGCCAGGCCTCGTTTAGCTGCACGGATCGCTCTAGCGACGCCCGCCTCGCCTGGGGATCGGCGCGCGCGAAACGATCCGGGTGCAGCACCTTGGTCATTTCCTTGTAGCGCCTTTCGAGATCGGCGGCGTCCACGTCGAAGGCCGTCGGGATGCCGAAGACACGAAAGTAATCGGTCTTCGGATCGGGAGGCTGCACGGCCTTGCAATGCACGCACAGCATGCCGTCGCCAGCGGCCTTCTGACAGGACCAGCACAGCATGCCAGTGCTAAAACTGAACACTTTCGCCGCAGCTGCAGGTCGACTTGACGTTGGGATTGACCCACTTGAAACCGCTGGCCATCAGCGTGCTGGCAAAATCCAGCGTCGAGCCGTCGAGAAAGGTGAAGCTCTTGGGATCGATGAACACGTTGACCTGGCCGTTCTCGAAGGACAGCACACGGTCTTCCGGCCGGGCATCCACGTCGGACCATTCGAACAGGTAGGAAAACCCGGTGCAGCCACCGCCGCGAATGCCCACGCGCAAACCCTTGGCTGGCGTCGGGCGCTTGGCCGAGGCGGTTTTGATGGCCTGGATTGCTTTCTCGCTCACTTGTATTGCCATGATGATTCTCCCGGGCGGCCTAGGCCGCGCTGTCGCTTCGCTGTTCCTGGCGCTGTTCCTGCTTTTTGCGATAGTCGGCGATGGCGCCCTTGATGGCGTCCTCGGCCAGCACCGAACAGTGAATCTTGACCGGCGGCAAGCTCAGCTCTTCGACAATCTGGGTGTTCTTGACCGACATGGCCTGATCGACCGTCATGCCCTTGATCCATTCCGTGGCCAGCGACGACGACGCAATGGCCGAGCCGCAGCCGAAGGTCTTGAACTTGGCGTCCTCGATCACGCCGTTCTTGCCGACCTTGATTTGCAGCTTCATCACGTCGCCGCACGCAGGTGCACCAACCAGGGCGGTACCCACGTCAGGCTGGGCGGCATCCAGGCTGCCCACATTGCGGGGATTCTCGTAGTGATCGATGACTTTGTTGCTATATGCCATGACGTATTACTTTCTGACGTACTGTCCTTCTAGTGTGCTCCCCATTGGATGCTCTTGAGGTCGACGCCGGATTGAGCGAGCTCCCACAAAGGAGACATGTCGCGCAATCGCTTCACCTTATCGGCCACCAGATCGATGACGTAGTCCACCTCTTCAAAGGTGGTGAAGCGTCCGATCCCGAACCTTATCGAGGTGTGGGCCATCTCTTCGGCCACGCCCAGGGCGCGCAGGACGTAGGACGGTTCGAGTGACGCCGATGTGCAGGCCGAGCCGGAGGACACTGCCACATCCTTGAGTGCCATCATCATGGCTTCTCCTTCGACAAAAGCGAAGCTGATGTTGAGGTTCCCCGGTAGCCGGTGCTCCAGCGAGCCGTTGATGACCGTATTGGAAACGCGCGCCTCGATGCCCTTACGCAAGCGCTCGCGCAGGTCCAGCACGCGACGGCTTTCGTCAGCCATTTCCAGCCGGCACAGCTCGGCGGCCTTGGCGAAGCCAACGATGCCCGGAACATTGAGCGTTCCCGAACGCATGCCGCGTTCGTGTCCGCCGCCGTCGATGATGGGCGTCAAGCGCACGCGCGGTTTGCGCCGCACGTAGAGCGCGCCGATGCCCTTGGGCCCGTACATCTTGTGCGCCGACAACGACACCAGGTCGGCGTGGCTGCGGCCCACGTCGAAGGGGATCTTGCCGATGCCCTGGACCCCGTCGACGTGGAAGAAGGCGCCGCGCGCCTTGACCAGGGCGCCGATCTCGTCTACCGGATTGACCGTGCCAATCTCGTTGTTGGCCAACATGATAGAAACCAGAATGGTCTTGTCCGTGAAGGCATTGGCCACGGTCTGCGGATTCACGCGACCGTCGCTGTCGACGGGCAGATAGGTCACGACGTAGCCCTGCTTTTCCAGGCGCTTGCACGTGTCGAGAACCGCCTTGTGCTCGGTGACCGCGGTGATGATGTGGCTGCCGCGCTCCTTGTAGAACTCGGCCACGCCCTTGATGGCCAGGTTGTCCGACTCGGTCGCTCCAGACGTCCAGACGATTTCCTTGCCCACGGCACCGATGAGTTTCGCGACTTCTTCGCGTCCCTTCTCGACCGCCTCCTCGGCGCGCCACCCGAAGGCGTGCGACCGGCTGGCGGCATTGCCGAAGTCCTCGCGAAAGTAAGGCAGCATGGCGTCCAAGACCCGTTCATCGACGGGCGTGGTCGCGTGATAGTCCATGTAGATTGGCAGTTTGAACGTCATGGGTTGGTATGTTTGGCGGCGATCCCGTCGACCAGCAGGGGCACCTCGCGGTCGGCGCCGTGATTTTCGCAAGAGCAACACTCGCCCTGGCCCAGGTTCGGACTGCACGAGCGACAGCGTTCGAGATAGGACAGACTCTCGGTCAGTTCTTCGGCCAGGCGAGACAGCCGAGCGATGGTTTCCTTCGTCTCGTGCAACTTGTCGGAGAAAATTTCCCGTACCGTGGCCATGGCATCCGGCGCGGTGGCGCTCTCTTCCCAGACCCGCAGGAACGCCTTGATCTCGGTCAGCGAGAAGCCCATGTCCTGCAGCTTCTGGATCCACTCGATGCGCTTCACTCCGTCGCCCGAGTACATGCGGAAGCCGCCCTTGGAACGGACCGGTGGGGTGAGCAAGCCCAGCTCTTCATAGAGGTGAATGGCGCGCACCGTCTTTCCAGTGCGACGAGCCAAATCACCCACTTTGATCAGGGATAAACGCCCCGTTTCTCGTTGAATGATGCTCATACTCTAACCCTTACGTTTACGTACGAGTTATAGATTCAAGGCGGCCTTCCGTCAAGGTGAATCGCGCTGAAAAACTCCCTCAGCCTCGTGTCGCGGAGACCGATTCGATAGCGGCGATCAGATCTTTTCGGTGCACCGGCTTCTCCAGAATGCGGCGGGGCGAACCCGCCATCAGGTTGGCCAGTTCCTCCGAATAGCCGCCGGTTAGAAAGATGAAGCGCTCGGCAAGGAAGGGTCGGCCCCGAGTCACTTCCCGGTACAGATCCAGCCCGCTTACGTGCGGCATGTTGACATCGCAGATGATCACGTCCGGCGGCTCGCGCTCGATGAGGCAGCGTATTCCGTCACGAGGATCGCTGAAGGTCAGGACGTCGTGGCGATCGGCCAGCATGCGACGCAAGGGCTGGAGCAGCGCCGTTTCATCTTCGACGATGATGATGGAGAGGCGCCGATTCGAGCTGGGCGCCAGCAACTCGGGCGTCGGGGTTCGCGGTGGCTCTACGGCCTGGAAATCGGCAGATTCCTCGTTCCACCTGCGTAGGGTGATGGTCACCGAGGTGCCGCGACCAAGCTGGCTTTCCAGGGTGATGTTGCCGTCCATCTTCTTGACGAGGTCGCGCGAAATGGCCAGGCCCAAGCCGGTTCCGCGCCCTACCGCCTTGGTGGTGAAGAAGGGATCGAACACGCGGCGAAGGTTCTCCGGGGCGATGCCGCTGCCATTGTCGATCACGCGAATGACGATCTCTTCGTCCCGGCGCTCGACGAAGACCTCGATGCGACCGTCGCCCCCCGATGATGCGAAGCTTTGCGCGGCGTTGAGCAGCACGTTCAGCAGCACCTGGCGCAATTGATCGTCGTTGGCGCGAGCCGTGCAATCGTGCCCCGAGTAAACGGTCACCCCGGTGTGTCCCGAAAATTCCCGTTCGACCAGGGCGACCACGGAGCGAACCACCTCGTCCACATCGACGGGCCCCAGGTCCTGCCGGCCAGGGTGGGAGAAGATACGCAGCTGACGAACGAGGCGCGCGATGCGATCGAGCCCGCGGCGGCATTCGGCTAGGAGCTTGGCCAAGTCGTCCACACTGCGCACGCGATCGTGCGTCTTCCCCTCGCGGGTGGCTTCGAGCCACGACTCGGCCAATTCGAAATTGGGCAGGATGAAGCCCAGCGGGTTGTTGATCTCGTGGGCGATACCGGCCGTGAGCAGGCCGATGCTCGCCATCTTCTCCATTTGCACGAGTTGTTCCTGGGTCTCGTTCAGCCGGGCCAGCGTCGCCTCGAGTTGGCAACGCTCGGCGAGCAAGCGGCTGTTGGCCAGCTCGAGATCGCTGGTTCGCTCGCGAACCCGTGCCTCCAGATCCGCATTGAGACGCTGGAGCTCGCCCACGAGGCGGGCGTTCTCTTTGACCAGGCGCACGTGTTCGACCGCGCGCATAAGGGCCAGACGCAGCGGCTCGATGGCCTCGTCCTTCCCGACGTAGTCGAAGGCTCCCTGGTGGATGGCGCGCAAGACCTCGCTGGTGCGCGAAACCGACGAGAGCACGATGACCGGAGTTTCCACGGCCCGCATGCGCAAGGTGGTCAAAAGCTCGATGCCCGACATCTCAGGCATGTTGAGGTCAGCGACGATAACGTCGAAGCCAGCCTTCTCGAGCGCCGCCAGCGCGGACTTGCCGCTATCGGCGATCTCGACCTGGAACCCCCAGTCCGAGATCAAGCCACCGACGAAGTCGCGAACCAGCGCGCTGTCGTCGACCAGCAAAACCCGTCCAGTCGCGTGTAGCGCGAATGTGCCGTCGGCAGATGCATCCGACGCTGATGGCTCGAAACCTCTAGCCATTTCTTCTTCCCATCGTCAGTCGCCAACCCCGACTTGACCCGCGCCCAGCCTGGGTACGCCGCAAAAGCGCCATGGTGGCGAGCCTGGTGGTGTTGAAAGCGGAGACGCGGCGATCCGGCCTGAAGTTTACCGGCGAGCCTGCCGATGGATGGAATGAGGGGAAATGACTTACCTGCTGCGAGAGACGCGACTCTTCGAAACGCTGACGGAACGCGACCTAGCCGATCTCGTCCACTTCATGCACGAACGACGGTTTGCATCTGGCGAGACCCTGTGCACGCGTGGGGAGCACGGTAACACCATGATTGTCGTCGTGCAAGGCGCGCTCTCGGCCGTTGTTCCGGGGTCCGACAATACGCCGCGCGAGATCGCGCACCTTGGCCAGGGCGGAGTATTTGGTGAGATGTTTTGTATCGACCCCGCACCACGCCCGGCGACGGTCGTGGCCAGCGAAGAGACCACGGTCCTGGAGCTTGGGCGCGAGGATCTGGTGAAGATGCGCCAGCAAGCCCCGCGCGCGGCCGCCGCGCTGGTCAGCGCCGTCTTCCACAACGTGCTCAAGCGACTGCGCAGCGTAGATGAGCGCATCGAACGCGACCTGCGCCCCGAGCCGAGCTCCGCCCCTGGCGACGGCTTGGCCATGACTCGGACCGCGCGCGCCGAAGTGCCCGATCCCTGGGAAGCCTGCTTCGCCCGTCTGCGGGGTTCCGCTTGAACAATCCCGAATCCGAGGTAGAGCCGGTTCGCTTCCACGTTCTCGCGGCTGACTCTCTCTTGCAAGTGGGCCGAGCCCGCGCCATGCCGGCGCACACCCTGCTCTGCCAAGAGGGTCAGATAACCGACCGCTTCTTCATCGTCACCTCGGGCGAAGTGGAAATAGCCAAGTCCATCGCGGGCAAGTCCTGTGCCCTCTCGACCATGGGCCCGGGTAGTGTTCTGGCCCTCATGCCCGCCCTAGATGGCGGGCCGTGCGCCGTATCCATGCGCACCTTGAGTGACGCCACCGTCGTCGAAATCACGCGCCACAGCCTGTTCGCCCTCATCGATCCCGCGAAGGCTCTTGCATCGAACCTCGTGCACGATCTTGCCCTGGTTGCCATCCGCAGGCTGCGCGCCGCCACCGACGATCTCTCGCAAACCCTCTTCCAATCCCTTCGTTCTTCGCCGCGCGCCGGCCGGATCGATCCGCCGCGCATGGCCCGCATTCAGGCCGACAACCACGCCTGGCCTTGCGCCAGGCTGGCCGCATAGACACCCGTTCCGCGACAAGCGCAACAACGTCGCGGGATTGGGCATGAAGTCGCGCAGCGACCGGACTGGGCTAGGCCGGAGCCCAAAACGCGGGGGACTATTTCCCGCCGCTGCTGCGGCCGGACCGTTTCATGGTGGCGGCCGACTTGGCCGGCGCGCGCGCGCCAGCGTCCTTCTTCACCTTGGGTGCCGCCCCCCCTGCCTTTGCCTTGGACTTGGCCTCGGCAGGCGCCGATTCCTTGGTCTTGCCTTTGGCCTTCGGCTCGGAGGGCTCCTTGGCTTCTTTGCTTTCCTTGCCCTTGGGGGCGGGCTTGGGTTCGGTCTTGCTGTTCTCGTCCGGGAGCAGCTCAAGCAACACCATGGGCGCGGCATCACCCGGCCGCTGCCCGATCTTCATGATGCGCGTGTAGCCACCATGACGGGCGAGAAAGCGTGGCCCAATTTCCTCGAAGAGCTTGAGAACCGCATCGCGATCGTGAACGACCCGCAGGGCCATGCGCATAGCGTGCACCACACGGGCGCGCTCATCATCGCTGCGCTTTTCAGGCTTCTTGCTCAGAATGGGACCAAGCCTGCGCGCCCAGGTAATCGCGCGCTCGGCAAGGCGACGAATCTCCTTGGCCTTGACCGCCGTGGTGCGGATGCGCTCGTAGGTCAGCAGCGCCGACACCATGTTGGAAAACAGCGCCTTGCGGTGGGCCGCCGACCGGGAAAGATGAAGTCCAGCTCTCTTATGTCGCATGTTGGCCTAGGTACTCGCTCGATCTACGTGGTTGGAAATTCTACCCCTGCTTCGCCTTGCTGTCTCTGTCGCCAATACGATCGCCGCGACGGATTAGGCCTTCTTCGGCGGACCATCACCTGGCCAGCCTTCCAGTTTCATGCCCAAGGAAAGCCCCATACCGGCCAGGATTTCCTTGATCTCCTTGAGCGACTTGCGTCCGAAGTTCTTGGTCTTGAGCATGTCGGATTCGGTCTTCTGCACGAGCTCGCCGATGTAGCGAATGTTGGCGTTCTGCAGGCAGTTCGCGGATCGCACCGACAGTTCCAGATCATCCACCGACTTCCACAGATTCTCGTTAAGCTTCTGCTGCTCTTCCGAAACCGTGGCCTCGGGCGCGGGCTCGGCTCCCTCTTGGAAGTTGATGAAGATGGACAGCTGATCCTTGAAGATCTTGGCTGCGTAGGCCACGGCGTCCTCGGGCTTCACCGTGCCGTTGGTCCACACTTCAAGCGTCAAGCGATCGTAGTCGGTCTGCTGCCCGACGCGCGCGTTGGTCACGCTGAAATTGACCTTGCGAATGGGTGAGAACAGCGAATCGATGGGAACGACACCAACCGCCATGTTGGGTTGCTTGTTGCGTTCGGCGGGAACGTAGCCGCGCCCAATCCCCACATCGAGCTCCATGCGCACCTTGGCGCCCTTGGAGCAGGTCATGATGTGGTGGTCGGGATTGAGGATCTCGATGCCCTCGGGGCACTGGATATCCTTGGCCGTGACCTTGCCCTCACCGTCCTTGTCGATGCGAACCGTGTGCGGTTTGCCATCGTGGGAGCGGATGATGACTTCCTTCAGGTTGAGCACGATATCCGTGACATCCTCGGCGACTTCCGGCAACGAGGTGAACTCGTGCACGGCGCCTTCGATCTTCACGGCGGTGATGGCGGCGCCTTGCAGCGACGAGAGCAGCACCCTGCGAATGCCATTGCCGATGGTGGTTCCGAAACCACGCTCGAGCGGCTCGCAGGCGAACTTCCCATAATTCGGCGTCAGCGATTCGGCATCCACCTCAAGCTTGCGGGGCCTGATGGGATCGCGCCAATTCCTTGCAACAAATGCAGACGGCGTGACGGCGGTGGTCTGAGCACTAGCGGTCGACATCCTGTTCTCCTGTTCGATTCTGGGAATCAATAGCTTCGCAGCGCGCTTACTACTTGGAATAGAGTTCGACGACGAGCTGCTCTCTGACCGTCATCGTGAGATCTTCTCGCGACGGCAGTGTCACGAGCTTGCCTTGAAAATTGTCCTTGTCGAGTTGCAGCCACTTGGGCACGCCCCGACGATCCACTGCACCCAGGCTTTCTAGGATGCGCGTGACCTTCTTGGACGGATCGCATACGACGATGGCGTCATTCAACCCGCAGAGGTACGAAGGAATGTTCACCTTCTTGCCGTTGACGGTGAAGTGGCCATGCCTGACAAGCTGCCTGGCTTCGGCGTGGTCGGAGGCGAACCCCAAACGATAAACGACATTGTCCAGGCGGCGCTCAAGCAGCTGGAGCAGATTCTCGCCCGCCACGCCCTTCATGCGCGTCGCCTTCTGGTAGTAGCCGCGGAACTGCCTTTCGGCGAGGCCGTACATGCGCTTCAGCTTCTGCTTCTCGCGCAACTGCGAGCCGTAGTTCGAAAGCTTCCTACGCCTTGCCTGCCCATGCTGGCCAGGCGCATAGGCGCGCCGTTCGTAGCCGCACTTGTCGGTATAGCAACGGTCGCCCTTCAGAAAAAGCTTGGTGTCTTCGCGGCGACACAGGCGGCAAACCGGACCGGAATACTTCGCCATCGGTATTTTACCTTCCTCGTTCTTTCTCTGTCCTAGATACCCAAATCAACTCAGACCCTGCGCCGCTTGGGCGGCCTGCAACCGTTGTGCGGAATGGGGGTGAGATCCCGGATCACATTGATCTTGAAACCGGCCGACGCGAGGGCGCGCAGCGCTGACTCGCGGCCCGAACCCGGACCGCGGATGAACACGTTGATCGACTTCATGCCGTGTTCCATCGCCTTGTGGGCCGCATCGTCCGCCGCGAGTTGGGCCGCGAATGGGGTCGACTTGCGCGAACCCTTGAAGCCCTTGACACCGGACGAAGACCAGGACACGACGTTCCCGGAGACATCAGTGATGGTGACGATCGTGTTGTTGAAGGACGCGGTGATGTAAGCGATGCCGCTTTGCACGCTCTTGCGCGCCTTCTTGACCTTGACCTTTGCTGGCTTCGCTGCTGCTTCGTTCTCTGTCGCCATTTCTTGTCCGTTCTATTGCTGAAGGTTCCGCTAGCTCAATCGAATTCCTAGGCGCCAGTCCCTTCGGTCTTGCGCTTGATCATCTGACCCTTACGCGGGCCTTTACGGGTACGTGCATTGGTCTTGGTTCGCTGCCCGCGTACGGGCAGACTCTTGCGGTGACGAAGGCCGCGGTAGCAGCCAAGATCCATCAGCCGCTTGATGTTGATGGAGATTTCGCGCTGCAAATCGCCTTCGACCTTGAGCCCCATCTGTTCGATGACCTCGCGGATGCGACGGGATTCGGCGTCGTCGAGCGCGTCGCTGCGCTTGTCGAGCGAGATGCCGGCGGCCTTGAGCACCTCGCGGGCCTTGGTGCGGCCGATGCCATTGATGTAGGTAAGCGCAAATTCCATGCGCTTATTTCGTGGGAGATCGACGCCTGCTACGCGTGCCATCGGCTTGGGATTCCTTTCCTAGACTCTATCCGCTTAGCCCTGCCGCTGCTTGTGGCGGGCATTTTCGCAAATGACCCGAACGACTCCGCGTCGACGGATCACCTTGCACTTGTCGCAGATCTTCTTGACTGACGCTCTGACCTTCATAAGGACACTCTTCCGTTTCACGCCCGCGAGAGAACCATCGGGCCGTTTTCGGTGATCGCCACCGAGTGCTCAAAATGGGCGGAGAGGCTACCATCTTTCGTTACAGCAGTCCACCCGTCGTCCTCGATGACGACCTCCGGGCCGCCTTCGTTTACCATGGGTTCGATAGCGATCACCATCCCCGCGCTAAGACGGGGGCCACGCCCGGCAGGACCGTAGTTTAAAACCTGGGGTGGCTCGTGCATGCGACGCCCAATCCCGTGTCCGGCGAACTGCTCGACCACCGAGAATCCGCGTTTTTCCACGTAGGCCTGCACGGCCCAGCCGATGTCCCCTAGTCGATTACCGGGCACGCACTGCTCGATGGCCTTGTCCAGGCTCACCCGGGTAGCCTCGACCAACGTGCTCGCCTTGTCGGAAATGGTGCCGATGGGCAGCGTTCGCGCCGAATCCCCACACCAACCGTCCTTGTATGCGCCAAAGTCCACCGAGAGGATGTCGCCATCCTTTAGTATCACGTCTTTGCGCGGTATGCCGTGGACGATCACGCTGTTCACGGACGTGCATAGAACTGCGGGATAACCGCGATACCCAAGGAAAGCCGACTCCCCAGCGAGCTCCTTGAGTCGGCGGCGAGCCACGAGCTCAAGATCCCAGGTGCTGACTCCGATGGCCGCGGCTGCCCCGATGGCGTCGAGGACGTCCGAAACAATGAGATTCGCCTCGCGCAGCTTGGCAATCTGCGCTGCGGTCTTGAGCTCAATACCCTTCAAGCGCACCTCGGGCATGCGGGCAGGACGAAGGGATGTCCCGCAACGGGGCTTGAGCCGGCGTGGTGTGGTAGGCGGTTCGCCATGAGAGTGTGGCTTTTCCAGTTGCAAACCTAGCCACCGACCGGGGCTGTCACCCGCCCGCCGCGCCCGCGGATGCGCGGACCTTTGGGCCCCGTGAAGCCTTCATAGTTCCTTGTGATGAGGTGCGACTCGATCTGTTGGACAGTATCAAGCGCGACACCAACGACGATCATCAAACCCGTGCCGCCGAAGCGGAAGGGGACACCAAGGTTGTCGGATAGCAGGTTGGGGAGAACGCAGATGACCGATACATAAAGGGCGCCACCTGCGGTGATTCGGGTGAGAACTTTGTCGATATAGGAAGCGGTTGCCTTTCCCGGCCGAATGCCGGGAATGAAGCCACCGTACTTACGCATATTGTCAGCCACATCCACAGGATTGAAGGTGACTGCGGTGTAGAAGTAGCAGAAGAAGACAATGAGCCCGACGTAGAGCACGTTGTAGCGCCAGTCGCCCGGGTGAAGAGCATCGGACAGGGCACGCGCCATCGAGTTGTTGAGAAACGAGGCGATCTGTTGCGGGAACATCAAAATCGACGAAGCAAAGATCGGCGGGATGACGCCCGCGGTATTCACCTTGAGCGGTAGGTGGGTCGACTGTCCACCGAACATCTTGCGGCCAACCACGCGCTTCGCGTACTGCACCGGGATGCGGCGCTGGCCACGCTCGAAGAAGATGATGGTGGCGATGACCACGACCACGATGAGCCCCATGATGGCCAGCGAGAAGGCCGTGATGTTGCCGTCGCGCGCACGCTCGGCCAAGCGGACCATGGCACTCGGAATGTCCGTCACGATGCCGGCGAAGATGATAAGGGAAATCCCGTTTCCGATACCGCGCTCGGTGATCTGTTCGCCCAGCCACATGATGAATGCGGTTCCGGTCGTGAGCGAAATCATCGTCAACAGGTAGAAGTTCCATCCTGGATCGGGAACCACCTCGCCCAGGTGGCCGTAGGCCGAGTTATTGGAAATCAGCCAGCGCGCAATGAAGTACGATTGAATGAGTGACAGGACGACGCAGCCGTAGCGCGTGTACTGGTTGATCCGCCGTCTGCCCGCTTCGCCCTCTTTCTGGATCTGTTCCAGCTTGGGGATGACGACGGTCAGAAGCTGGATGATGATGGACGAACTGATATAGGGCATGATGCCCAAGGCGAAGATCGACATCTTCTCGAGCGCGCCGCCCGAAAACATATTGAACAGTCCCAGGAAGCTTCCCGAGGACTGGCTTACGATCTTGCCCATCACGGCGGCGTTCACACCTGGGGTCGTCACGAACACACCAATCCGGTAGACCGCCAAGAGCGCGAGCGTATAGAGCAAGCGCCGGCGCAGCTCCGGAATCTTGGTCATATTTTGGAAGCCAGAGGCCATCTAGTTCCTCCTGGAGGTTGAGATGGGAACCCTCAAAGGGTTCCCATACCCTCCCGCGATGGTGCGCCGACAGCAAAGCTGGTGACTCCCCATGCGACCAATCGCGCTCTTCGGTGCCAATGCCTAGCCATTGGCCAACTCGGCGCGACCGCCCTTTTTCTCGATCTTTTCTTTGGCGCTGGCCGAAAAAGCATCGGCCTTCACCACGAACTTCTTCGTCAACTCGCCGCCGCCCAACACCTTGATGCAATCACAGCGACGGGGCACCAAGCCTACGACCTTCAGCTCTTCGATGGTCACCGTTCCGGCTTCGAAGCGCACATCAATGTCGGACAGGTTCACCGCGAAGATTTCCTTGCGGAAGATATTCTTGAATCCCTTCTTGGGCAGGCGCCGCTGCATTGGCATCTGACCACCCTCGAAGCCGAAGCGGGCGCCATGGTGACCGGTGCGGGCCTTCTGCCCCTTTACGCCCTTTCCGGACTGCTCGCCGGTTCCCGAGCCGGGACCGCGCCCTATACGCTTGCGGTTCTTTGTCGCCCCGCGAGGGCCTTTCAAATCGTGTAGCGTCGTTCCCATATCCTTAGTCCCTTTTGATGATCCTGCGTGTTCCCTACTCCGCCGATTCAACCTTCACAAGGTGCGAAATCGATCGAATCATTCCGCGCACTGCGGGATTGTCCGGCAGTACGACGGTCCGCCCTAGCTTGCCCAAGCCCAGCTTCGCCGCCGTCAGCTTATGCGGCTCGGGACGGTTGATGCCGCTGCGAACCAGAGTGACTTTCAACTTCGTTGCCATGATTTACCCCGCTGCCAAGATGTCTTCGAGGCGCTTGCCGCGAAGAGCGGCCACGGATTCGCCGCTGGAAAGCCGCTTGAGCGCGTCGATGGTGGCGTGAATGACGTTGTGCGGGTTGGAGGTGCCAATGCACTTGGTGAGGATGTCCTGCACGCCCGCTACCTCAAGGACAGGGCGAACCGCGCCGCCAGCGATAACGCCGGTTCCAGCACTGGCCGGACGCAGAACGACCGTTCCAGCTCCGAAGGTACCCTTCACCTCGTGCGGAATGGTTGTGCCTACCAGGGGGATCTTGAACAGACTCTTCTTGGCCTGCTCGGTGCCCTTGCGGATCGCCTCGGGAACTTCGTTGGCCTTGCCCAGACCGGCCCCGACGTAACCGTGCTGATCGCCGACCACGACCAGTGCCGAGAATGAGAATCTGCGGCCACCCTTCACGACCTTCGCGACGCGGTTGATGAACACGACGCTGTCGACCAGCTCGCCGACCTCTTCGTAGTTAATCGCCATTCTTGCTCCTAGACCTCAGTGCCTTTGAAACTACACACCCTAGAACTTCAACCCGGCTTCGCGCGCGCCCGTGGCTACGGAAGAAACGCGGCCGTGGTACCGGTAACCGGCCCGATCGAACACCACATGCGAGATGCCCTTTTCCAGGCACTTCTTCGCAACCAGAACCCCCACTTGCTTGGCCCGATCGCGCTTCTTCCCTTTGGGCGCATCAGCAGGGACGTCCTTCTTGGGGGTGAGATCGGACGCGGCAAACAGGGTCTTCTTGCTGAGATCATCGATAATCTGAGCATAGATGTGGTTGGCGCTGCGATAGACAACCAAGCGGGGACGCTCGGGCGTACCCGAAAGACGTTTGCGTATCGAACGATGCCTTCGATTGCGCGAGTCGAATTTGCTCTTCGTGGCCATGACTGTTCTTCTTCCCGTTTCTCTCGCCGTTTCTCTCGCCGTTTCTTCCGAATTGCCCTAACGCCTATCCACCCGTACCACCACCCGTGGCGGCGGCTTTTCCAACCTTCTTCTTGATGAACTCTTCGACGTACTTCACGCCCTTGCCCTTGTATGGCTCGGGGGGCCGCAGCTCGCGAATCTTGGCCGAGACCTGCCCCAGCTCATCCTTGTCGGACGACACCAAGGTCAAGCGGTTCTTTTCGACCTTCGCCGTAATGGACTTGGGCAACTTGAACACGATGGGATGCGAATAGCCGAGTGCGAAGGTGATGGAATCACCAGAGACCTCGGCGCGATAACCAACGCCATTGATCTCGAGCTCCCGCTTCCAGCCCTCGGTCACGCCCTTGACCATGTTCGCCAGATGTGCCCGGACGAGACCGTGCCTGGCCCGATTCGGTCCCGAGTCGTCGGCGCGACCGACCACGACCTTATCGCCCTCGACCTTCAAAGAGACGCCTGTCGGCATGTGCTTGGCAAGCTCGCCCTTCGGCCCCTTGACCGCGAACTGGCCACCCTTCTGTACCACCGTGACCCCCTTGGGGATCGTCACAGGCTTGCGTCCGATGCGTGACATTTACCAAACCTCGCAGAGCAGTTCGCCGCCGATGCCAGCCTTGCGCGCGGCACGGTCGGTCATGAGACCACGTGAGGTTGAAAGGATGGCGACGCCAAGACCCGATCGCACCTTGTCGATGTGGTCGCGGCCGACGTACACCCGCTGCCCAGGACGGGAGCGACGACGCAGGCCCGTGATGGCATTCGCGCCAGGCTCGGCCCAACGCAAACGCACGATGATTTCGCTATGACCATCGAAACCGGGGCGCACGTCATACCCTTGGATGTAGCCCTCGTCCTTCATGACATCCGCCAACCGGACCTTGAGGGTCGAGGATGGGCAAGTCACGTCGGCCCGGCGAGCCAGGATGGCGTTGCGAATACGTGTCAGAAAATCTGCAATTGGATCAGTCATGGCTACCAACTCGACTTGATGACCCCGGGGATGTCACCACGGAGGGAAAACAATCTGAAACAAATGCGGCATAGCTCGAACTTGCGGTAATAACCGCGAGAACGGCCACACTGCTTGCAGCGACTGTGCCGGCGCACTTTGAACTTCGGATTCTTGGGTATGAGGTCGACCGTCTTCGCCATGGTTCGCTAGCTCCTAAACGGCATTCCAAGGTGGCGCAGTAATGCGCGACCTTGTTCGTCGGTGCGCGCGGTGGTGGTGATGGTGATGTTCATGCCCTTGGGCTTTTCCAGCTTGTCGACGCCGGTCTCCGGAAAGATGTTGCCCTCTCGAACGCCCATGGTGAAGTTACCACGTCCGTCGAACCCCTTGGGCGAGACGCCCTTGAAGTCGCGGACACGCGGCAATGCGAAAGTGATGAGTCGATCCAGGAACTCGTACATGCTGTCCCGACGAAGCGTCACCATCGCGCCGATCTTCTGACCGCCCTTGAGCTTGAAAGCCGCGATGGCCTTCGACGACTTGGTAACCACCGGCTTCTGCCCCGTGATGGCCGCCAGATCCTCGACCCCCGAATCCAAGATCTTGGGGTTGGTGATGGCTTCGCCGAGGCCCATGTTCACGGTGATCTTCTGCATCCGCGGAGCCTGCATGACATTCTTGAGACCGAGCTCGGCCTGCAACTTGGCGCGCACCTCGGTTTCATACACTTTGCGCAGGCGGGCCGGCTCGGTGCGTTTGACCTTCTCGGTCGCGAGCTCGGTCTTTCCGCCCCCGCCTTTGCCAGAATCCTTGCCCTTGCCGCCCTTGCCGGCCGCACGCGCCGCCTTCTTCCCAGCGGCTTCCGCTGCCTGTTCCGGCGTTTGCGCCGGCTTTGCAGCCTTCTTGGGCTTCTCTGCTGCCTTTTCGGCTTTGTCGTTTTCTTCAGCCATCGTCAGAATTCCTCAGTGTTCCTTCTACCCGCTAGCGCTATGCCGATTCGAGCGGGCTTCCGCACTTTGCACAGAGTCGCCGTTTCTTCTGGCCGTCCCGTATGTCCGCCTTGGCCCGCCTGCCCTTGCTGCACTTACCACACCACAGGGCCACGTTGGACATCGCGATGGTGCCTTCCTTCTCCAGGATGCCGCCGCGCGGATTGGCCTGCGTCGGCTTGGTGTGGCGCTTGACCATATTCACGCGCTCCACCACCACGCGCTCCTTCTCCGTCACGACACGTAAAATCCGGCCGCGCTTGCCCTTCTCTTTTCCGGCAACCACAACGACAGTGTCGCCTTTGCGAACATGCATTAGAGAACCTCCGGCGCAAGCGAGATGATCTTCATGAATCGTTTGGCGCGCAATTCGCGAGCGACTGGGCCAAAGATACGCGTGCCGATGGGCTCGTTGTCTTTGTCCACGAGGACGGCCGAATTGGAATCGAACCGAATGTACGAGCCATCCTGGCGCGAGACTTCTTTCTTCGTCCGCACAATCACCGCGCGTGCGACCTCGCCCTTCTTGACCTTGGAGTTGGCGATAGCTTCCTTGACCGAAACAATAATCACGTCGCCCAAGGATGCGTATTTCCGCTTTGTGCCGCCGAGTACTCGGATGCACATGATTTTCTTCGCACCCGAATTGTCGGCTACATCGAGGGTTGTCGTCGTTTGGACCATGTGTAAACCTGCCGTCTCTTGAGAAGAACCCTAGGCCTCCTGCGGCCGCTCCAGGAGGCGTTCCACGCGCCACCGCTTCTCACGCGAGAGCGGACGCGATTCAACGATCTCCACCCGATCGCCTACGCGATATTCATTCTTTTCGTCGTGGGCTTTGTATTTTGCCCGACGGGTCATGTACTTGCCGTACTTCGAGTGCGCCAGGCGACGCTCGACCACGACCACGCGGGTCTTGTCCATCTTGTCGCCGATCACGACGCCAACAAGCTTCCGCTTCGAACCTAGTGCCCGGCCAGTCTCCGCGGAACCCGCGCCGCCAGTAGCTGTTGAGTTTTCTTTCGCCACGGCCTATTTCTCCTTGGCAGGCGCCACCGCTGCCTGTTTCGACTTCTCGGCGAGCACGGTGCAAATGCGGGCAATGTCGCGACGGGTGTTGCGAATCACCATGGTGTTTTCGATCTGATTGGTGTTGTGCTTGAGGCGTTGCTGGAAGAGATCTTCCCGCAGCTTCATGAGCGTGCGTTCGATTTCCGCGGTCTCATTGCCGCGAAGATCCTTCGCCTGAATCTTGCTTTTCATAGCACCTGCTCCCGGCCAATCACACGCGTCTGGACCGCCAGCTTGTGTCTGGCCAAGTGGAAGGCCTGCTTGGCGAGCTCGACGGAAACGCCTTCGAGCTCATAGAGAACGCGGCCCGGCCTCACCACGGCGACCCATTCCTCGGGGGTCCCTTTACCTTTACCCATGCGGGTTTCGGCCGGCTTCTTCGAGATTGGCTTGTCGGGGAAGATGCGCACGTAAAGCTTTCCGCCGCGCTTCACGTGGCGCGAGATCGCCGTTCGGGCGGCCTCGATCTGCCGTGCGGTCACGAAACCGCAGGTCATGGCCTGTAGTCCGAATTCGCCAAAGGACACGGTGGTTCCGCCCTTGGAAACCCCACGCATCTTGCCCTTCTGCTGTTTGCGCCACTTGACTCTATCTGGTGCTAACATGACTTCCTCTCGTCGCTTTAGCCACTATCGACTAGGCCAGACGACCTGCCCGTTGGGGCAGAACCTCGCCCTTGAAGATCCAGCACTTCACGCCGATCGCGCCATAGGTGGTGTGCGCCTCGGTGGTTCCATATTCGATGTCGGCACGAAGGGTGTGCAAAGGCACGCGGCCCTCGTGGTACCACTCATAACGAGCCATTTCCGCACCGCCGAGGCGGCCCGAACAGGCCAAGCGAATCCCCTTGGCTCCGAACTTCATGGCAGTCTGCACCGCCTTTTTCATGGCGCGACGGAAGGCAACACGGCGCTCCAGTTGCGTGGCCACGTTTTCCGCGACCAGCTGCGCGTTGGTCTCGGCCTTGCGCACCTCTTGGATGTTGAGGAATACCTCGCTGGTGGTCAGCGCTTGGACCTCCTTCTTCAAGGTCTCGACGCCCGCACCACGCTTGCCGATGACGATGCCAGGGCGAGCCGTGTAGATGTTGATCTTGACCTTGTTGGCCGCGCGCTCGACCTCGACCGAGGCCACGCCCGCGTGTCCGAGCTTCTCCTTGACGAATTTCTTCAGCCGCAAATCCTCGTGCAGCCACTTCGCAAAATCCTTCTCCGAGTACCACTGCGACGACCAGCCGCGGACGACCCCGAGACGAAAGCCTATTGGATTGGTTTTCTGACCCATCTGATTCTCCTAGGGAACGTCGACCACGATGGTCACGTTGGAGGTTCGCCGATTGATGCGATTGGCGCGCCCCATGGATCGCGCGAGCCATCGCTTCTCGACGGGCCCGGGATCCACGGTAATTTTTGTGACCATCAGAGCGTCCGCGTCTGCCTTCTCATTGGCCGTCGCGTTGGCCACCGCCGAGCCCAGCACCTTGCTCAGCATCTTGGCGGCCTTACGCTGCTGCAGATTCAAAATGGCCATGGCGTCGGCCACCTGTTGTCCACGGATCATGTCCGCGACCATGCGCACTTTGCGCGGCGATTGTCGGAAACGTCTCAACACTGCATGTGCCATGTGCGTTTACCTTCCGTTCCCTACTTCTTCTCTGCCGAGGCGGCGGGCGCGGCAGATGCTGCGGCAGGTGCTGCTGCGCCCGAGGAGGCGCCGCCGGCCGCGGCCTTCCGATCACCCGAGTGGGTCATGAAGATTCGGGTCGGCGAGAACTCGCCGAGTTTGTGACCAACCATGTTTTCCGTGACGAAGACGGGCAGAAATTTGCGGCCGTTGTGCACGGCGAAGGTGAGGCCAACCATTTCGGGTAGAATGGTCGAGCGGCGAGACCAGGTCTTGATGACCTTCTTGGTCTTCTGCTTCTGCATGTCGACCACCTTGGTCATCAGGTGGCGGTCGACGAACGCGCCCTTCTTTATTGATCGGGCCATGACTAAGCCTTCTTTCCTCGGCGCTTGATGATCATGCGATCCGTCCTCTTGTTCTCACGCGTCTTGAGCCCCTTGGCCAGCTGGCCCCATGGCGAGCAGGGATGCCGGCCACCGGACGATCGGCCTTCACCACCGCCCATCGGATGATCCACCGGGTTCATGGTGACGCCGCGGTTGTGAGGGCGCCAACCAGCCCAGCGCGTTCGGCCTGCCTTGCCGACCTGCACGCTGTTGTGCTCGATGTTGCCGATCTGTCCAATGGTGGCGCGGCAATCCAGGTGAACCTTGCGGACTTCGCCCGAGGGCAAACGAACCTGGCCCCAGTCGCCTTCCTTGGCCATGAGCTGAGCGCCGTCGCCCGCCGAACGCACCAATTGCGCCTTTCCAGCGACGTGCAGGCAGACGTTGTGAATCGTCGTGCCGAGGGGAACGTAGCGCAGGGGAAGGCTGTTGCCCGGCTTGATGTCGGCCTCGCGCGAAGACACAACGGTATCGCCCACCTTCAAGCCAACGGGCCACAAGATGTAGCGCTTTTCTCCGTCGGCGTAGTTCAGCAAGGCGATGCGCGCGCTGCGATTGGGATCGTATTCGATGCTGGCAACCTTGGCCGGCACGCCAATCTTGTCCCGCCGAAAATCAATGGTGCGGAATCGTTGCTTGTGTCCACCCCCACGGAAGCGCGACGTGATGCGACCAAAATGATTCCGCCCGCCCTGGGATGAGCTGCTCTCGGTCAGCGACTTGACAGGGCTATTGCCCTTGGTGAGCTCGGAGAAGTCCGGCGCGACTCTACCGCGGACGCCGGGCGTGGTTGGGTTGAACGTGCGAAGGCCCATGTCCTAGACTCCCTCGAAGAATTCGATCTTCTGTCCCGGCGCCAAGGTGACCAGGGCGCGTTTCCAGTTCGAACGCCGACCGATGTAGCGACCGACGCGCTTTTGCTTGCCACGAACGACCGCAGTTCGCACCTTGAGAACATTGACGTTCCAAAGCTTCTCGACCGCGTACTTGATCTCGATCTTGTTCGCGTCGCGGGCCACCTCGAGAAGCAGCTGCGGCGGGACGCTTTCGGGATCGCCGATGTCCTCTTCCGCTCTTCCACCGGTGTCCTTGAGGAAGGTGCCCTTCTCGGTGAGAAGCGGCCGCACAATGATGTTTTCAGGAGAACGCATGATATTCCTCTCTACGCTCCGGAAGTCTCGGTTGCGGCCCCGATCACGCGAGCCTCGACCGCTTTGATCGCATCCTTGGCAATCACGAGTCCCCCATGATTGAGGATGTCGTAGACATTGAGCCCCTCGGGGGGAAGGCATGCATGCGACGTCAGATTGCGAATCGATTTGACCAGGTTGAGATTGCCTTTGCCGTCCACGACCAAGGCGGAAGCAAAGCCAAGAGCCTTGAGGACAGAAGCCATCCGCTTGGACTTGGGTGCCTCGATGGTTAGCTTGTCGACGACGACGAGCTTCTTCTCCTTCGCGCGAAGCGACAGGGCCGAGGCAAGCGCCGCCTTCTTGATCTTCTTCGGCAGCGTGAACGCGTAGCTGCGCGGATGCGGTCCGAAGACCACGCCACCGCCGACGAAATTGGGCGAGCGCGTGGACCCTTGCCGGGCATTGCCCGTGCCCTTCTGACGGTAGGGCTTCCTGCCGCCGCCACGCACGTGCATGCGGGTTTTCGTCGCGTGCGTGCCCGCGCGCTTGGCCGCCTGCTGGGCCTTCACGGCTTCCCAGAGCAAGGGCTCTTTCACCGTGGTGGCAAACACCTCGTCGGAGATCTCCATCTGGCCGACCTTCTGTCCTTCAATATTTACGACGTCGATCTGCATGGCTGACCTCAGGTCTTGATCTCGACGTCAACGCCCGCCGACAGGTCGAGCTTCATAAGGGCGTCCAGGGTCTGCTGCGTCGGATCGAGAATGTCGAGCAGCCGCTTGTGCGTCCGAATCTCGAATTGCTCACGCGACTTCTTGTCCACGTGGGGTGAGCGCAAGACGCAGTACTTGTTGATCTTCGTCGGCAACGGAATTGGACCTGCGACCTTCGCGCCAGTCCGTTTGGCGGTGTCGACGATCTCGCCCGCCGACTGATCCAGTAGGCGGTGATCGTAGGCTTTTAGCCGTATCCTGATTTTGGGTGTCACTTGGTGCCCCCTTTTACTTTGCTCGCTTTGACTCCGCCAGTGATTCCTACGCAATAATCTTCGTCACGACGCCGGCGCCGACCGTCTTGCCACCTTCGCGGATGGCGAAGCGCAAGCCGTCTTCACAGGCAATGGGCGTGATGAGCGTGATATCCATGGTCACGTTGTCTCCAGGCATCACCATCTCCATGCCCTCGGGCAACTTCACGTCGCCGGTCACGTCCGTCGTGCGGAAGTAGAACTGCGGCCGGTACCCCTTGAAAAACG
>OBLT010000050.1_pt1 | contig 91426 bp, 66 predicted proteins | sample 1518721 | NCBI WGS metagenome assembly OBLT01 (sample SAMEA3539307, study PRJEB22396) | soil metagenome | biome: tundra; feature: field; material: soil | place: USA | collected 2010-05 | depth 0.15 m | reverse complement strand
CAAGTCCGGATCCGGAGAGGGCCCGGGCTGGGAAACCGGCCCGGGCTACTCGACAGGGGGCCATCGCTATGAGCCTAGCCCTGAAGATTGGAAGTCGCGGCGCCAGTTTCGGTTTGCGGCCGGCGCCGCAATAGCGACAGCATGTAGCCAACGACCAGCAGGTTCACCAGCAACGATGCGGTTCGCAGCGCGGTGACCTTTTTGGCGAGCTCGACCACTTCAAACGGAACGTAGATCGCACCGCTGATGGCCGCGAGCCACTCGGCCCAAGCCTTGCCTCGCCAAAGGCCATAGGCTTCGGCAAAGCGCAGCGAAGCGTACAGCAGCGAGCCCAAAGCCAAGGCCCACAGCCAGCCATCCGTCACCCTGGCCGTGAGCTCGAGAAAAATGCGCGGATAGCGCGAAGACGGGCTGAGATGAAAATGCCGGACCAACTCCTCGCCGGCTTCCTGCACGTCGCGATGGATGAACCCGAGCAGCCCGAGCCCCGCGAGCAAGACGATGGCGCCCTTGGCGGCCTCGTAGCTCGCGATGGTGCGCAGCCCGGCCGCTGACTTGTCCGCTGGTTGCTTCGCCGGTGAATTCACCCACTCAGCCTACAAGACCGCTTCGGCAAGGCAATGTTCATGGCGTGAGGGTCTCGTCGCGCAGCCAGGCCAAGTAGGGCGCGCTTCCCTCGACCAGCGAGAGAGCGATGATTTCCGGGACCTCGTACGGGTGCAACGAAACCACGCGGTCGCGAACGGCGGCGAAGAGCGCGCGCCTGGTCTTCATCACGCACAGAACCTCCGCCTCGTCGCACACCTTGCCCTCCCACGCGTAGATGGAGCGCAACCCCGGCAGGATGTTCGCGCAGGCCACCAGCTTCTCGGCGACCAAGGTCTTGGCCAGTTTGGCCGCCACGTCGGCATCCGGCGTGGTGACGAACACGACGACGAATTCACCGGGCTGGGCGGCATCGAGTGGGGTGGAAGTCATGAGCCGGATGCTAGCGCGAACAAGGAACGATGCCGAGCGACCGCGCGCCGTGCACTTCCTGGCTACGATGAGCGTTGCCTTGGGTCGGCTTGTCCAAGACCATGCCCGACCCCAACCAGAACCAAGTCAACGGCTGCCGGCGGGCATCCGGTGGGTAGGATTCAGAGACGGCTACGCGCCCCAGCCCTACTTACGCAGGAGTTGCGGCAGGTGGTCGAAGTGCCGATCGCGCGCGTGCAGGGTCAGTCCATGCTGTAGGACGAGGGCGGCGATCCAGATGTCATTCGTGGGGATAGGGGTGCCCTGTTGGCGAAGCTGACGGTAAAGAGATGCGTACTGTTGGGTCGTCTGATCGTCGGCGAAAAGCGAGTGCACATCGGGCTTGGAGAGAAATAGACCTAGAATTCTCTCGTTTTCGGATCCCCGCTTACCCACGGCGAAGCCGGCCCGAAGCTCGGCCAAAACGACGAACGGTAGGTGAATCGAATCCGCCTTCTCCAGCAAGTCGACGGTCTCCTTTTCGCCCTGGCAGAAACCAACGTAGCCGTTGGTGTCGAGTGCCACTCTCACTTCCAGATCGCCTCGTCGACCTTGTCCTGTTCCTCGATGGCCCGATCGAATAGCGGATCCCTTTTCCAAGTCCCGGCAATGTCGCTCAAGTCGCGCTGGCGCAGGGCTTCGCCGTGTAGCCCCACGCCACGCGCCAGTGCGTCTAGCAGCGCCTGATTCATACTCTTGCGCTCCTGATGCGCTCGTCGACGAACTTCCGCGTCGATATGCTTGGGGATATTCCGTAGCGTGTACTGCATGCAGGCATTGTAGGCTAATTGTGCCTGCACTTCCAGTTGGGCGCTGCGCTACTTCAAATTCGCCGCAGCGAAGTCCCAGTTCACCAGTTTCCAGAAGGCTTCCAGATAGGCTGGGCGGGCGTTGCGGTAGTCGATGTAGTAGGCGTGCTCCCAGACGTCGACGGTCAGCAGGGGCTTCTTGCCGTCCTTGAGCGGCGTGGCCGCGTTGCTGGTCTGCTCGACGGCCAGCGAGCCATCGGGATTCTTGACCAGCCAGGCCCATCCGGAACCGAACTGGGTGATGGCGGCAGCGGTCAGCTTTTCCTTGAGCGCGGCAAACGAGGTGAAGTTCTTCGCGACGGCATCGGCCAGGGCGCCGCTGGGCTCGCCACCGCCCTTGGGCGACAGGCAGTTCCAGTAGAAGGAATGGTTCCACACCTGGGCGGCGTTGTTGAAGATGCCGCCCGATGCCTTCTTGACGATGTCTTCGAGAGACAGCTCGGCGAACTCGGTGCCCGCGATGAGCTTGTTCAAGTTCGCGACGTAGGTGGCGTGATGCTTGCCGTAGTGGTACTCGAGGGTTTCGGCCGAGATGTGCGGGGCCAGGGCGCCTTTGGCATAGGGTAGTTCGGGCAGCTTGTGTTCCACGACGGTCTCCTTGGTTCGATCTTCTAGCTATGCATGAGATGCATCTGGAGGCAGACGCGTTACCACGGCTTCGAGCAATTCGCCCATGCGCGCCGCCCCAGCCGCCGCCGCGGCGGTGACATCTTCGTGAACCAGCGGCGCGCTTTGGATGCCCGCGGCCGGATTGGCCACCATCGACAGTCCCAGAACCGCAAGCCCAGCGTGGCGCGCGGCGATGACCTCGTGGACCGTGGACATGCCGACCAGATCGGCGCCCAGAATGCGTAGCATGCGCACCTCGGCCGGCGTCTCGTAGGACGGACCCGGCATGGCCACGTACACGCCCTCGCGCAGGGGAGCGCCGAAGCGTTCTTGCGTGACCGATGCTGCCAGACCACGCAGGGCAGGGGCGTAGGGCTCGCCCATGTCGATGAACCTGGGGCCCAGCCGCTCGTCGTTCGGGCCGACCAGTGGCGAAGACCCGCTAAGATTGATGTGGTCGCGGATGGCGACGATTTCGCCTACGGCGTACGAGGGCTCGATGCCGCCCGAGACGTTGGTGACGATCATGGTCTGTACGCCCAGCGTGGCGGCGACGCGCACGGGGAATGCGATCTCGGCCGCGGGATAGCCTTCGTAGGCGTGCACGCGACCGCAGAAGATCAGCACCTTCTTGTCGCCCCAGCGGCCGCATAGCATGCGCCCGGGGTGGCCCGCCACCGTGGGCTCTGGAAAATAGGGTAGGGCCGCATAGGCCACCGAACGGGCGTCCGCCAAGCGGTCGGCGGCGGTGGCCAGGCCCGAGCCCAGGATCACCGCGACGTCCGCGCCCTGGGCGTCGATTTGGTTGCCAACCGCCCCGGCGGCGGCGAGCACCCGGTCGTGCAGGCTAGAGTCTAGCTTCATCGCTTTCCCGGCTTTCCCGTCCTGCGAGCCGGACGCGCTTTGCCGGGCTTGCGGTCGCGACTGGCTTCAGTCGTGTCGCGGGCTCCCGCCACCTTCTCGTACTTCGGTTTCTTGGGGTGGCGCTTGTACAGCAGAATGGTGCGGCCGAGGATCTGCACGACATTCACTCCGGCTTCCGCGCTGAGGCGTTCAGCCAACTCGAAGCGCGTCTCGGGGCACTCGCTGCCGAGCTTGACCTTGATGAGCTCGTGGTCGAGCAAGGCCTGGCCGACTTGCCTGAACACCGCTTCCGTGGCGCCTTGCTTGCCGATCTGGACCACGGGATCGAGGGGGTGGCCAAGCCCTCGCAAACGTCGGCGGAGCGGCGTCGAGGGCATGAGAGACTTCTTGCGTGGACTGGTCGGGGCGGGCATGGGCTGAAAATGCCACAGGTCCGCTCGTTCTCCCAGCGTGATAACATCCCGATCGCCCGCGGCCGCAACCGCCGGGGCCACGCCATGGAATCGGACTTGGAAAGACCATCAGGACAGCGAAGTCGGGCCAGCACGGAAAGCACCAAGCTGGCTCTGCCGCCGGGCGAGATCATCCCAGGGACGCGCTATCGCATCGTCACGCGCGTGGGGGCCGGGGCCATGGGGGCCGTGTACCAGGCCGAGCACATCGATCTGGAAAAGCGTGTCGCGCTCAAGACCCTGCTCGCCAACTCGGCCCGCGATTCCGCAGTCGTCGAGCGTTTCCGGCAAGAGGCGCGCGCCGCCTCGAAAATCGGCAACCCCTTCATCTGCGACGTCACCGATTTCGGCGAGCTGCCCGACGGGCAGGTCTTCTACGTCATGGAGTTCATCGACGGCCCGTCCCTGCGCCGTGTGCTCGAAGTCGACCAACACCTGGGACCCGAACGCGTCATTCCCATTTTGCGCCAGGTGTGCAAGGCGCTGGGCGCGGCCCACGACAAAGGCATCATCCATCTCGACGTCAAGCCCGACAACATCATGCTGACCACCAGCGGTCGCCGCGGCGGCATGGTCAAGGTGGTGGATTTCGGCATCGCCGGCCTCATCAGCGCCGAGCCGCCGCCCGAGGGTACGTCCGGCGACGATCGCATCGTGGGCACGCCCGACTACCTTTCGCCCGAGCGCATCCGGCGCAAGGCCTACGACAACCGCAGCGACGTCTATTCGTTGGGCGCGATGGCGTACGAGATGCTGACCGGATCCTGTCCTTTCTGGCACGAGGATCTGCTGACCACCATCACCAAGCACATCACGGACAAGCCGCAGCCGCTGCGCCAGCGCGCGCCCGAGCTGAATATCCCGGAGAAGCTTGAAACCGTGGTTCTGCAGATGCTGGAGAAGAATCCCGCCGAGCGGCCACAGAGCATGGCGGTGGTCGAGGCCATGCTGTGCGAGGCGCAGATCGCGGCGGGCATTCAGACCGAATGGGACGATCTGGAGCTGCCCGCGGTCGACGAGGATTGGCAGAAGAAGCTCGCCGAGCGCATGCCTTCGCCGCGCTCGCGGCGCATGCGACGTTGGGCGCTGGGTCTGGGTTTGGTGGCGGTGGTCGGCCTCGGCCTGGCGCTCTACTTCGGCTTACGCCGCCCGAAGGAGATCGTCACTTACACGCCGGTCTACGTCGAGGTCACCAAGACCGACGAGCCAGAAAGCGTCGCCCCCTGGCTGCGCAAGGCTGGCGTCGCCGCGGGCGCCGAGAAGTTCTTCGAGCCCGCGGGCGATTCGGCGCTGTTCTACATCCAGCAAGCCGAGGCCGAGGCCAAGCGGTTGGGCGCGTCCTCGGGCGGCGCCGCGCTGTTACGGAGGCTCTACGGCAACCAGTTCCGCAGCCTGGGCAATTCCTTGCTAGAGGCGAAGCTAGGCGATCTGGCGGCGGTGCGTTTCGGCGAGGCGTTGCGCTTTCTGCCCGGCGACGCCGACCTGCGCACCAAGCTTGGTCTCGCCGCCGAGGCGCGCGCGGCCACCGAAGCCGAACCCGCGACCGGCACCGCGCCAGCGGCACGGCGTCCAGTCGACGAAACCGCGCGCGCGGCTGCCGATCTGTTCTCGGCCGCGGCGGCGGGGCGCTTTTCTCAGGCGCGCGTGGCGCTGGCGCACCTGCTCGATACCGACAAGGAAGGACGCCAGAGCGCGCGATTGGCCGACGAGTTCAGACGGCGGGCCCAGACCCTGTGGGACGCGGGCAAGCGCGACGAGGCCAGGCGCTACTATCAACTCGTCGCCGATCTCGATGCCAAGGACTCGGTCTCGCGCGAGCGCGCCGACAGCAAGGACGAGCCTGCCCCGATCGTGGCGGCGCCAGTCGAGCCGGCTCCCACTCCAGAGCCCGTCAAACCGGGCAAGAAGAAGGGCGCGACCGGGGCTGACTCCACGACCTCGACGTCGACCGCAACCGCAGCGCCCGAGGATGACGGCGCACCACGGGATCGCGCTGCCTCGGCCAAGGCCGCAGCGGACGGCGCCGGCGCCCTGTCCCGCGGCGACCTGGTGCGGGCGCAGGTCGCGTTCGATCGCGCCGTGCGCATGGACGCCAGCAATCCCAACGCGGTTGCCGGACTGGCCGAGGTGGCGTTCGAAAACGCTCGCTATACCGAAGCCCTGGACTACGGGCGCCGCGCGGTTCGCTTGCAGCCCAAGGCAGCCAAGAACCACGTGATCGTCGGCGATGCCTTTTTCAAGCTCTTGCGCTACGACGAGGCGCAGGCCGCCTACAAGCGCGCGCAAGCGCTTTCGCCGAACGACGAGGGCATCAAGGCCCGCCTCGGCCGCGTGAAGACCCGCCTGGGCGAGTAGCCCGGAATCGACGGGAAATTGCGGGCCGCCTGAATGGCCGGCTGGCGGCTCGCGGGCCGCGTGGGCGAGGGCGTGAGCGTGTTCGAGTGGGGTGCGCGGGAGGCGGAAAGCGTAGGGTAGGGTGAGCGCTCCGCACGTCGCGGGCCGCACACGCTCACGCGAACCGCCCACGCAAGCCGCTTTCCGCTGGTCGCTCACGCTACCGCTCACGGGCACACGGTGCGGACACCTGCCCGGCCTCCGCTCAACGGCTATGGGTGAGAACCCTCATCGTACGTACCATTTCAGAACGTCCCGGCGATGCCCGCGCTGGCGCCCAGGGTGGTCGTTCCCGGGTGCGGCGCGAGATACAGGAAGACCCCGCCGACGGTTGCCGCCGCCGCGCCCACGCCGACCATGGTCGCCGCCCACCATTTTGTCGAACGCACGTACGGGCAGTTGCCGTTGATGTCGCGCTGATCGGTCGAGCAGGCGATCTGGTGGTTGTCCAAGGTCATGGTCACGATGCCCGTGATAAGCAGCGCGGCCCCGCCGGCCAGGCTTCCCCATCCCGCTGCGCGATAGGGAAACTTGGACGGGATGGCCACCAGATCCAGATCCATGGCCTCGTCCACGCCGCTGACCACGGTGAAGGTGCGGGACAGGGAATCGTGGCCCGACATCACCAGTTGCACGTGGTGCGGACCGCCCGGCAATTCCGCCTCGAGCGGCGTGACCCCGACTTGCTTGCCATCCATGACCACGACCGCGCCGGCAGGGCGCGAACGGATTGCGAAGCGGGACGGCGCGCGCGACACGGCTTCCAGGCGCTCGCGCAAGGCGGATGCGGCCAAGCCCATCTTCTCGCCCGCTTCCTCGGCACCGCAGGTCTCGCATCGCTCGCGGTTGCTGGCCAGCACACCGCCGGTGCGGCCGTTGATGATCTCCATGACCATGGTGTAGGTCTTGTTGCTCTCGGCGACGTGGGCCGTGATGAGGTAGCTGGCGGCCAGGGCGCTGGCCACGGCCGGGTAGCAGCTTGCGTTTTGACAGATGGCCAAGGCCTGGTTCGGCCCCGTCAGCGTCTGCTGCACGTCGCTGCCACGCAGAACCTCGAAGCGCGCGGCGGACAAACCCTGCACCAAGCGCTGGGCGAAGAGCTCTTGCAGGCCCTCGGGGATCTTGCCCTCGAAATCCAGGCGCGCGATGGCCACGCGCTGCGAACCGGCGACTTCGGTCTGGGCGCTGGCCAGGGGCGCGGCGGAGATCACGACGCCCAGGCACAAAAGCAAGCGAGATAGATTTGGCATGACCGCTCATTTTACAAAGGAATCGGCAAGAATTGCGCCCTAACTGCTAGAATTGGAGAACCTGGTGCAGGAGAAATAGCTTGAAAACGGAACGCATTTGCCTGGTCACAACGGGGCTTCTTCTTGGTTTGGTCGCGTCCGGTTGCCAAGAGCGCAACCCGGCCTACATTCAAGCCCAAGCCGACGCTGCCGTAGGCGCCGAAACGCAGCCAGATGCTGTCGAGGTTGCAACCGTCCCGCCGGACACCGCGCGGTCGCACGCTGACGTGCCGAGGGACAACGCGATCTTGCCGGATGTCGGCGGTGTGGATGACGGTCCGCAACTCGCAAACGATGTCGGGGACTTCTTGGATGTGTCCGCGGCGGACGATGCGCGTGATGCCTTGCGGGACACGCGAGACGCACGCAGGTCCGACGAACCAGGACCGGATTCCGCACTAGGGCCGGATGCGCCCGTCGACGCGATCATTGACTCTGTCGATCTGGCGCGCGACGTTCCCACGCTGCCCGATGTCGGTCCGGACGTTTTCCTTGGCGTGGATGTCACCGTGACCGTCGATCTGCCTCCTCTCTGCAACGAGCTGGACAAGCGTAGCTGTTCCTCGCCAGGCAACCCGCTCGTTGGCGCCTGCCACGTGGGTTCGCAAACCTGTACCGGTGGAACCTGGGGGCCATGCGTGGGCGAGACATTGCCCGCGGCGACCGACCAGTGCAAAGGCCTCGACGACAATTGTAACGGCATTACCGACGAGGGCTGCGTCGAAGGCTGCGTGGTCGTGGCTCCCAGCGGAGACGACACCACCGCCGACGGTACTCCGGGCAATCCTTTTGCCACGATTGAAGCCGCCGCGGTCTTGGCCAATGCACAAGACGGTGGCCCACCCAGGCGGGTGTGCGTGGCCGGCGGCGCTACGTGCAACGACAACAACGCCTACGCCATGGACGCGCCATTGATCATGGCTAGCGGCGGTAGCGTCCAGGGCAACTACGCGTTGGCCGATTCTGCTCTCTCTTACTGCGCGAACACCCAGCCGCCCACCACGGCCCTGGCGTTCACTGCCTCCGAGCAGGGCGTGGTGTTCGACCAAAGCGTAGTCCTGCACACCGAGCTGAACGGGTTCACCATTCAGCGTTTCAGTCCGGCCAGTGGTTCGACGGCGGCCGGTCCGATTTCCGCGGTCCTGGTCAAGGGTGGCGTGAACATTACGTTGAGCGGAATCTTCGTCACCGACGCGCCCAGCGCCGATGCCACCTACGGGGTCGATGTGGAAAGCGGCGGCCAGGTCACCATCGTAGGATCGGCCATCGGGGGCGGGCAGGGGCGGTCGGCCGCCATTGGAGTGTACGTGAACGGCGGCTTGGTAAACCTGCGCAACAACTGCGACACGACCGCCAACGGCGTGTGCAATTCTCCCTGTGCCTCGGGGAGCGCGGTGTTGGGGATGCGAGGGCGTTCGGGTGCCGCGGTCGCGAACGGCGCGGACGATTCGTCTGCGGTGTACGTCACCAAGGCCTCCCCCGCGAAATCGTCAATCGTGGCCAACACCCTGTGCGGAGGGGCGGGCGCCCCCAGCGACAGCGCGAATGGCGCGAATTTGGCCACCCTCCGCTGCGAATCCGGAGCCTGCGCGACCATCGTCGGCAACAGCATCGGCAGTGGCAGCGGACGCCAAACCATCGCGGTGAACCTTCTTGGTGGTGCCTCGTTGGTCGATAGCAACCTGATCGTCGCGGCGTGCGGAATCGATGCGTCGACCGGCGTGGTACTGGACGATGCGCCCGCACGGTTGCAGAACAACCGCATTGTCGCCAGTCAGTGCCCCGCCAGCGCCACCGGGACATCCTACGGCGTTCACATCCTGCTGGGGACGTCTCCAGGAGAGCCCGACTTGAGCTCGAACGACATCGAGCCCATGGGCGCCGCCGCCGATTGCCAGAGCTTTGGCGTGGCCATCGACAAGTCGACGGGCAACGCCGAGGTGAAGGGCATCTTGCGCAACAACATCGTTTCGGCCGGGAACTGTCACAAGCGTGTCGCCGTGGCCGAGCTCTCTAGCTCGTCGGTCCGAATCGTCGAGAACAACGATCTCTATCCCGGTCCAATTTCGACGGCCACCGACTCGCCTGTTCTCTACCGTCGAGGCAACACGGACGGGCTGACCGTGGCAGACGTCAACGCCCTTGCAGGCGCGGCCAAGAACATCTCGGCCGAACCGAGGTTCGTCTCGTACCCGACCGACCTGCACCTGACGAGCAAATCGCCCTGCATCGATCGCGGAACCTCCGAGGGAGCGCCCGCGACCGACGGCGACGGCAATCCCCGACCAGTCGGTGCCGGATTCGACATCGGCGCGTACGAGCTCTCTGGACAGTAGCTCGGCCCATCCGCGCGCAATATCCTTGAGGCCAATCTAAAGTCAGCCTGAAGAAGGTAGCCGCCACGCGGATTCGTGCTTGGCCATCCACGACAGCACGGATTCGAAGGCAGGGCTGGCGCCAAGATCCGCCGCCATCAGACTGGGCGAGACGTAGCGAAGGCCAGCGATCTCGGTCGAACGATTGAAGACGCTGCGGTCACTCGGCTTGACGAGGACGACGTTCGCAACGCCATCGGCTGGGTGCAGCCTGAACTGGGCAACGGTTTCAGCCACGTCGTCGACGTACAGCACGGCGACATCGGCGGGTGCGCCGGCGGCGAGCCTAGCGAATGCGACCTCGCCGGTCAGGGCGTGCAGGTATCCGCTTTGACCAAGTCGATCCAGAAAATCAGGGATACCGCGCGGACTCAGATGGTGGGTCGCCTCGCCGCGCGACTGCAGGGGCGCATCCAGGGACCAGCGTCTGAGCAGCTCGGGCCAGTCGACCGCTTCGATCTTGCCGCGCAGCTTGCGGCGCACAAGTCCCGCGTCCGCAAGGAAGGCGACCACGCGCGAGGCACAGCTGGTTTCGACCCCGGCCCTTTCGGCGAGGGTTCCGAGCGCGTAGGGCGGCATGACATCGACCAGGGCGCGCACCACCCGTCCGGCCATCTCGCCGCACAGGGAGCGCGCCGAGCGCTCGCCGCCGCCCGCCGTGCCGGTGCCATTCTGCTCGATGCACAGGCCGACGTCGCCAAGCCCAATCTGCGCGCTGCCCGTCAAATCCCAGTGGCCGATGCCGAAACCGCGCAGGCGCTCCCGGACCACCGGAGACAGGTAGCTCGACACTAGCAGCGCCGGGTTGCGCGTGCGCGCGGCGCTGGCGGCGATGGCGCCAAGGTCGCGCGATTCGACCCGGCGCCGGGCCAGCACCAAACAGGTGACCTTGCGCTTCTTTGGGTCGCGCACGACGATCCATTCGCCGACTTCGCTGGCACGCTTGTTGAGGCCTGACGGTGCAACCGAGTAGCCCTCGGGCAAGAGCTTCGCCAGGACCGCGAGACCATCGCGTAGCAGCGTGTCGGTGGCGCCCAGCATGACGGACAGATCGTAGAGGTGTGGCGGCCCAACCTCAAGCCCAAGTTTTTTAGAACCAGTAGCCGCCGCCGGCCTGCAATCCGAAGAAGCGGGAATGGACCTCGACATCGGCCGACTCGCCCGTGGTCGCGCTCTGTACCTTGTTGTTCTGGAACCCCCACTGGTAGGCGCCGCGAAAATCGAGGAAGGCATGCTCGCCCAAAGACCAGATCATGCCAAAACCGGTCTGGAAGAGGAAGCCGTGCGCAGTGCCAGGATCGGCGTAGACCTTGACCAGGTTGGAAGCAAACAAGAGCGAGTAGCCAGGGGCCGCGAACGCCAGCATGCGGAGCCGACGGGCCGCGGGAATGGTCAGGCCCACCTGCGGAAGGAAATCGACTTCGCGCCCGGTACCGCTAAAGAGGTTGTTGTTGGAGGATGACCTTGCAGTGGTGTCGCCCCATTTCACCGAGGGCAGGAACTGCACGGTGAAGGCCAGATACAGGTAGCGGACCAAGTCGAGTTGCAGGTATGGAACAACGCCCGCAGTGGCGGCCGTGCTACCCGAGTAGGCCAAGATCGGTTCACCTTTGTAGTTCAGACTGTAGGAGAGCGTTCCTTGGGGGGCGAACATGAGGGCTGCACCCAGACGCCACCTTCCACTTGGAACAGGACTGGGCGGCGGTTCGGCGATGACCGCCGGCGGGTAACCGGCGACCAGTGGCTGGGCATAGGCTTGGGGATACGCGGGGTAGGGGGATGCGTAGGGAGAGTAGGTCTGTGGGTAGGGCGGGTAGCCAGGGGCATACGGACTGGGGGGTGGATATCCGTATACAGGCGGATAGGCATAGCCCGGCGAATACGGAGAGCCAGCAGGTGGATAGGGATAGCTGGGCTGAGCCCCGCCCGTGGGAGGCGTAAGCGTCGGGGCTGGCGCCGGCTGTTGCGGCCAAGGCGCTGGCGCGGGTGCGCCTGGACTGGCTGGCACGGCGATCGGCACTGTCGCCGGAGGTGCCGCGGCGGGCGCTGCTGGAGGGGTGAATTCACCTTGCGCGAAGACTGGCCCGGCCCCGAACCACAGCGCGGCGGTTGCGACGATGGCCCTTCTCATGGCCGTTCCTCTTGCAGAAGCGCGTGCTGGGCAATTCTGGCTCGCATGATGTCCATGATTTCCGGTGCGCGGTTGACGAAGGAAAGGAATTCCGGCCCTTCGTACTTGGAGGCATCGAGGACATTGCCGTATTGGGCAGTCGCCTGCTCGATGGTTGTAAGTTGGGTCAGATTGAGGGGTAAATCACATTCTGCCGCGGACGGGTTCATGAGGTTGGCGCCGTAGGTCCGTGGATCCAGGTGCTCGAGGCCGTAGGCGTGCCCGACCTCGTGGGCGATCACGATGTCGGGCTCGGGCAGGACGAAATCGGTCAGGTTCACGCCGATGAAAACCGTAGGCGAAAAGCTCGTTTCGTTGAGAATGTCGGCCAGCGAAGTGGAGCCAAGGTCCGAACCGCTGGTCGAGTTGACGAGGGCTTGCGAGAGCCCGAGGCCGGCAACCCCCCAGGCCGTCTCGGAGGCGTCTGGACTTGGATCGAGCGCGGCGATGCGTTTGAGCAGCACGACGTTGATGACATTCTGCTCGGGCTCGGAGTAAGCGTGGAAGAACTCCTTGACGTTGTAGAACATGGCGGCGCCCATGGCCTGGTCGCAGGCTGTGGTGGGGTAGGCCGAGGCGGCGCAAGTCGGGTCTACGCTCGTGTTCGTACGCATCCAGTCGGTGATGGCCTGTTCGTTGAGCACGATGGCATGGTCAAGCGGAACCGAAATGACATCGTAACGGGTGAACATGGTCACACCGTAGTAGTCGTAGTAACGCTTGAGACCGCCCACGAAGCGGGACACCTCGTCCATGGGGATGCCGTTGCCGCGAAAGATTCGCAGTTCGGTGCGCCGGGCGAGCACGCGTGGCACGACGGGCGCGCACTTCGGATTCGGAGTGTAGGAGAAGAGATTCTGATAGGCGCTTGAATCGCCGGGAGCTCCGGGGAAGCTCAGGTCCGGGACGACTGGTTCGAAGAAATCCACCTGCTGGTCCGAGCCGCAGGCCGAGGTCGCGAGACCACCGATGAGGACGGCGGCTAGGATGATGGGACGCACAACGTGACTTTAGCAGTAGTGCGCAAAAGTCACTACCGCCCTTACCACTCGCGTGAGTACCGAGGGCTCCAAGGTTCATTCATCGGATCGTGACAGGCCGGGGTTTGTTAGGCAGGATGGTCGGACTCATGAGTGACGACGTTCTTTCCATAGGTATGCCCGCGGGGTCGCTGGCCGATCCCAACCGCGGCGGCAATCTCGTTCAGCTACTCGAACAGTCCGGTTTTCGTACTTCGGGCTACCAGTCGGGCGGGCCGAGCAAATTCTCGACGGTCAACTTCCTCTACGGGTGGGACGGCCGGCCGCAGGAGTTCGCCACCCAGCTCGGCATCGGCGAGCTGGACGTGGCCATTGCGGGCGACGACTGGATTCGCGAGCGCGTCCTCGAGCTCAAGTACGAATACGGCCGGGACATCGAGCTGCGCCGGGTGATGTCGCTCAAACGCGGCAGCGTGCGCCTGGTGGGCATCGTGAAGCCGGACAGGGATTTCCCGAACGCGGTCGAATTCTTCAAGGATCTGGCGGGCCGCAAGCCGCTCATTACGGCGGTGGCCGAGATGCCGTACCTGGCGCTGGAATGGATCAGAGGTCGTCTGAAGGACGCTGACGTGGACAAGGCATTCGGCAAGTTCTCGGTGCAGAAGTACTCGACCCCGCCGAAGATCGACGCCGGTATCGTCATCTACGAAACCTGGGGCAAGACCGAAGCCAAGGTGAAAAACGGTGGCGCGGATCTGGGCCTGGAAATCACTCAGAGCGGCAGCGCCATCAAGAACTACGGCCTGCGCATCATCGACGAGGTCATGGAATCGGGCACCTCGATCTGGGTGAACCCCAAGATTCGCGACGACAAGCGCAAGTACGAGCTCTTGCGCATGTTCCTCATCAATCTGTATGGCGCCATCAACGCCGAGAACAAGGTGTTGCTGCTATTCAATGTTCCGGTCTCGAACGCCGCCGAAGTCGAGGCCTACCTCGTGCGCAACAATCTGTTCGCGGACGAGCCCAGCCGCATCAGCGGCAAGTCGTACACGGAATACAGCATCGAGGTGGACACGGCCGGCACCAAGCTGCCGCTGGCGCAGATTCGCTACGAGCTGGCCGTGATGGGCGCGCGGGGCATCGACACGGTTCCGCTCACGTCGTCGATCCCCGCAATCAGCGTCATCGACGCTTGGTAGGACTACGGATAGTACGGCGGGCAGCTGTTCGGGCCGCCACAGAGCGAACAGTCATACTGCACGGAGAGCTTACCCGCCTGCGGGCTTACCCAATTGTCGCAGTCCTGTCCCGAGAGCGTGATGCTGGTGCGGTTGGGATTGGCAGACCATCCTCCATTCTGATTGTTACCATCGGCCGGCTGAACCTGGTCATTGCCTATCAAAACCGAGAGATCGGCCCAACTGGGCGGGATGGTGGTTAGGGAGTCCATGGTGCAAGCCGCTCTTGCAACAGCCGAGAAGAATTCGTCGAGATTGTTGGCGAGATCGTCTACGGTGTTTGGGGTGTAGAGAGACTGCGTGCTCGGGGGCTGTTGCAATAGCGAGTGGGTCCGGCTGATCTTGTCTAGGCACGACCCCGGATTGGCCAGGCTGAGCACCACGATGCCTACCCCGGCCTCGCCGAGAGCGTTCGCAGCTGCGATCGCGTCGGTGCACACGTTATGGTTCTCGGCAGCGCAGGATGGCTCCGACGACGTTACCAGCAGGACGTAACGATCTCCATTGGTAGGAAGAGAAGTCTGGAAGTTGTCGTAAACATTCGCCAGCGCATCGTAGGACGGCGAGTCCGAGCCAGTGGGTTGGCAATATGGGCCGTGTGGGTAGGTGCACTCGATGTTGTGCTCCATATCGGGCCAGTTGTTGAGGTAGGGCTGGGGGTATACCTGGCCTGCACAGCAGGTGCCCGGCTGACATTGCGCCGCGGGACCTGTCGGGAACTGCTCGAGGCCGAACTTGATTCTTGCCTGGTACTTCTTAACCGCATTGACGAGGGCGCTCTGTGCGGCATCCTGCCTTGTCATGCCGCCGTCGAAGTTGGACAGCATGGAAGCAGATCGGTCCAACAGGATGACGATCTGCGCCGATCGCGGCGTATAGGTCAGCTGACGGTACCCCTGACCCAGACCGCAATAGCCATCTGGCCAAAACCAGGCAGCGTCCTTGACGGCGACAGGGTCCGAGTCCGGGGAACCACTGTCATGCACGTCGTCCAGAAAAAGCTGATGGATACATCCTGCAAGGGCAAGCGCGAAGCCGAGGACAGCGGCGCGCGGGAGCATGCTGTTCACCTTGGATAGGAAACGGTCTCTGCGGCGCGAAGGCGTTCCGCCAACCTTTGTACGTCGAGGCGTCGCTCGCTGGTCGGATGCCGAGCGATGAAGGCATCGGCCTCGGCCAGAGCCGCGCGAACGTCGCCCATCTGCGAAAGCGTGTCGACGATCGACAGATCGGTTTCCGTGCGCAAAAGTCCAGCCGGGAATCGCGTGCGATATTTGTCCCATAGTGCAACCGCCTGGCGCGGACGGTTGAGATTGTAGCGCGTAACCCGAGCAAGCTCATAGGCCGCATTCTCCGCGGCTGGGCCGCTGCCCTGGGCGGCGCGCGTGAGGATATCCAACGCCTTGTTCGTGTCCCCGGCTTGCAAGGCAGCCGCTGCCTCTTGCAAGCCACGGCTGGTTGGCATCGTTGGCCTGGCTGCGGGCAGCGGTTGAGGCTTTTCGGCTGGCGCCGCGGCGGTCGGGCTCGACTGAGCCTCCTCCGGATAGAGCGGGCCGTGCCATGAGTCGCCTGCCACCAGTCGGGTAGAGCGAGAACCTCGCCAAACCTCGACCACACCCTCGGTCACTTCGACGCCGACCGAGCGGTTTACAACACGAACCTCGAACTTGGTGCCCACCACGGTGACCACGTAGGGGCCGGCCGTGACCGAAAAGCGCCAGCCCGGTGGCTGGTGAGGCACGGCCAAGCTCGCACTTCCCTTTTCAATCGCGGGCCGGTGTTGGTCGTCCCAGGTGATGGCCGAATTCTCCGCCATGTCGGCCACGGCGCCGCCGCCCAGGGCCACGCGCGCGCGTTCGCCCTTCCGAGTGCTGACGACGTGACCCGGCACCCGCTCGGCTTCGATGATCTCAGCCTGGGCTTCAGGGGTCGTTTCGCTGGCTGATTTCGCCGCGATTTCCGGCGGGGAGAGCGGCGCTGAGTTGGTAGGGGCGCCCTTGGCCACTTCATCTGATGGGCTGGCATGCCCGTGCCAGAGGCTCCCCACGTGGGGATAGGCAACCACACCGGCGGCAACCAGCAAGACGCCAGCGGCGCTCACGAACAAGAGGCGACCATAGGAACGAGGCTGCGGCCCTTCCATGGCTTCGGAAACATTGGCCCACACTCTGCGATGGGTGATCTCATCGCCGGTCCGCGTGGCGGCTTCGTCCAAGCCCTCGCGAATCAGGCGTTCTGCTTCATCGTGCGGTTCTTCTAGCCACTTCATGGCACCATCCTCCTTGCCGCCTTCACCATTTCGGAGCGAGCGTGATGCAGCCGCGACCACACGGTGTTCTCCGGGCAACCAACAACGTCCGAGATCTCCTTGGCCGAGAGGCCTTCGATCTCAAACAGGACCAAGACTGTCCGCTTTTTGGGGGGGAGCTTGGCCAGCATGCGATCGAGGGTGGCGATTTGTGTCGAGCGCTCTGAGGGGTCAACAAGAACGGTCGGTTTCTCTTTCAACATCGTCAGACGCATGGTCTCACGTGTCCTTCGCCGTCGACCGAGTCGAATCGCATGGCGAGCTGCGATTCGGTAGATCCAGGTGGAAAGCTGAGCCTCGCCGCGGAAGTGCTTCAGGCTTCGGTAGACGGCGATGAAAATGTCCTGCGCGGCATCTTCCCGTTCATCCGTTGGGACGCCGAGGGCGGAAGCGAAGCGGTGGACAAGAGGCGCGTATCGGTCGTAAAGGCTCCGCCAAGCGGTCATGTCCCCAGCACGACAGGACCTTACAAGCTCGGCGTCGGCGAGTGATGACGGCGTTGCCCAAGGTGCCTGGTTCTGCTGATTCTGTCCCATGTTTGCCCTTGACCTATTAGAGCCAGAGTGGCCCTCGCTTCATCATTCCACATCAGAACCAAATGCCAACGCCAAAGGCCAAGGTCAGGTATGCGGGCGGAGCCTCGAAAAGTGATCCGTCTTTGTCGCTGGCTTGGTCGCTGGCCGCCTCGATCTTCTGCCGCAGAATGGCAACGCATCCAGCCAGATCGACCCGTGCGAAGAAATGCTGCCGCCAGACGTATTGATAGCTGGTTCGCAATCCCGCCGCCCCGAGGAATCGGATTTCTCGCCTCATCGGGTCATTGGGATCCGCATCCCGCCAATTCAGCCAAATCATTTCGAGGGAGGCCTGAGGCCCTGCGTAAAGCCTGCCGTTCCCGACGGGCCATCCGAGGAGAAGGGCGAGATCGATTCCCGAGCGCACCGACGTCGCGTTGCCTGAGTCCCACCTCTGGTTTGCGGCGATGCCGACGATACCGGCTGAAATGTCTATCCATGGACGCCCGCCTGCCAGCTCCAGGTGGGTCACGGCCGCTCCTCCGGTCAGCTTGAATTCGGTCCCTCCCAGATCCGTCTTGCCGCCCGGGAATCGTCTGCCCCCGGTTGCCGACAAGGCGAATTTCGGTGACCCCGGTTGGGGCATCGGCAGCTTCGGGTTCGAGGGAGGCGGTGGCGGGGAAGGTGGTGGGGGCGTGGGCGGCGGCGCTGGGGGAGGCTTGCGCTCCGGCAAATTGGGCAATTCGACTTCCTCGAAATAGCGATCGACGATGAAGGCAACCGTGTCCGCGAGCGCGGCGCAGTCGCGAGCCCGATCGCCAGGCGGCGGCGGTAGCACGCGATACAGTCGCACCAGGCCGGCCCTGTCGATGAGGGAGATGCCCATTTCGCCCGTGGCAAAGGTGGGCGACAGCGTCAGGGTGAGTGCGGGGGAATCCTCCGGGCGCGGCGACACCAGCCTAGGCGCGTGCGTCTCGATCGCCGTCTGAACCTGGGCCGAGGACGGACAACGATCGTTCGCGCTTGGGGCTACCGTGACCAGCGCGGCCTGGACGAAAAAGACCATGATACTCGGGTGCACTGTGCACATTGTAGCCGTGCTCGCCCCTGCCGCCCAATAGCGTGCGCGTTCCCCTCCTGGGCGTTGCTACGATTCGGTCGACCCAGACTTGCGGCGAGGAAGTAAGATGCGCCCATGAAACGCACAATGCCCGCCGTTTCGCTGGTTTTTGTTGCATGTCTGGTCGGCGCACCGGTCTTCGCCGCGCCCAAGCTGCTCAAGCCATCGGGCAAGGTCACTTCCGGCAAAGGCCTTTTGCACGATGCCTTCGCCTTCGACGAAACCGGCGGCAAGTTGGCCACCATCCAGTTCACCGACGAGGGCAGCGTACAACTTCTGGTGGGGCCACCCACGGGCAAGAAGCCGCGCATCGCGGATATTTCCAGCTTCACCTCCACCCCGGAAAAGATCATGGGGCTCTCGGGATACTGGTTCGTGGTGTCGAACGAGGGCCGCCGTCGTGCAGCCATCGTCGATCCCAGCGGCCACATCCGACGCACCACCCTGCCCTTCGACGACTGCGAAGTTTCCACGTCGCCCAAGGCCTTCGTCGCGTTTTCCGAAAAGAACGAACCCGATGGTAACCGGCGCTTCACCATCCAGGCCTATAGGCCCGACGGCCGGACGCTCATGCTCCAGGATGTGGTGATCGAGGGCAATGGCAATGTGGCGGTGGCCGGCGGCGTGACCTTCCTCGGTTTCACCAATAGCCACTTCTCGGCCATGGTCGAGCGGCCTGGCGCCTACAACCGCAAGACCGACGTGCGCCAGCCACCGCAATTCGCCATCCTGGACGTCAAGAGCAACAAGGTCGGTCCCGGCAAGACCCCGCCTAGGCTAACCAACTTCCTCGACTACGTTCGCAAGCGCGGCGAGAAGCCCGATCTTCCTGCGGTCATCGTGCTGGCCGATGGCCAGCAGGGCTACGAGCTGGTCGGCCCCGGCGAGAAGGTGCGCCCGATCAACCTCACGGTGCCGGTGCAAGACTACGATCGCTCGACGCTGCAACAGCATCAGGTCGGCAACAAGGTGGTGTTCTCGTTGCTGGCCGACAGGCCGGGGCGCAAGCAGGGCGACGTGAACGAAGAGTCGCGCTTCGCACTCGACTTCTTCAGTCTGGACCCGGCCAGTGGAAAGGTGACCGTGATCGGCGAGGTCGGCCTGCCAGACAAGCAGCCCTATCCTTGGTCGGCGGGTGGAAACAAGATCGCGGTCCAAAGCAAGACCGCTGACGGCAAAAAAGAGATTCTCATCTATTCTCGCTGACGATTCTCGTCTATTCTCGCTGACGATTCTCGTCGAGCAGTCGCGCGGCCTCGGCCGCCGAGCGCAACACGCAGTCCTCGATGGCGAGGCCCCCGAAGAAGTTGCCGGCGACGTACACGCGCGATCCGGCGATGCCCTGATCGATGGCGCGCACGATGTCCGCGTGTCCAAGTCCGGGTGACGGCAGGGAGGACGCGTGTTCCGAGACGTGAACGAAGGTGTGGCGACTGGCGCCAGTGACCTTGGCGATGCGGTCCAGCCGCTCGTCGAGGGTGAACCCGGTTCGAAAATGGAAGGCAAGGGCACGGAAACGGTCGTCGGGGACGACATCGCGGCTGACCGCCGAAAAGAAGATATCGTCGATGGGAACCAATCCAGCAACGCGTGGGAAAGCCAGATCCTTGCGAGCGAACGTCACGCCGGTCGAAACGACGGCGGCGGTCTGGATCCGGGCCAGCGCGGCGGCGGCATCGGGTAGCAGCGGCGAGAGCAGGCTTGCGGCGACGTCTGGCGGCAGCGCGAGGATCACGTTGCGGACCAGGGTGGTGGTTCCATCTGCCGAGGAGATGGCGTAGCCTTTTTCGGCGCGGGCCAGCGCGCGTGCGCCCGCGTTCACGCGCAAAGTGATGCGCTCTTGGCCCGTCAGGCGGTCGACCAATGTGGACAGGCCGCCTTCCACAGTGAAGGCACGGGGTACGTCCTTGCGGCGGGGGCGGCTTTTGAACAGCATCTCGGCCGGGAAATCGTCTGCGCGCTGGGAAGGCACGGCCGACAGCAGCGGCGAGAACACGCGCCGCCAGTTGCGCTTGCCGACCAGGCGACCGTAGTAGTCTCCGACGGAGCGGCCGGCCTTCTTCTCGGTAAAGGCCCGCCAGGCCGAGGCGAACAATTCGCCCATGGCAAGTTGGGAGGGAATGGTGCGTACCCTGCCATCGACGAATAGTCGGTAGGGCGCTCTCTTGCGGCGCTGGATAGCTGCATCGAGTCCCAACGCGTCCATGATGTCGAGCAGCGCTCCGTAGGAATTGTAGAGCGTGTGCGCCCCAAGCTCGTACCAGAAGGCCCCCGACGCTCTCACCGTGTGGATGCAACCGCCGGGTTGGGCACTCTCCTCAAGCACGAGGCAACGCAAACCGGCCCGCGCGCAGTGGTGTGCGGCGCCAAGCCCGCTGATACCAGCGCCGAGGACCGCGACGTCAAAGGTGGAGCTCACGATGACGGGAAGGCTACGGCGTCGGACCCTGGTTTGTCCACGGTATGTGATGATGAAGCCAGCTGGCGATGCTATTCTTGCCAGCGCGTGAATTCGCTCCGAGGAGACAGCGAGGATCCCTTGCGCGACACTGCGCCGGGTTCGGCGTGGCCGGGCCTGGTTGCGCATTTTGTCTGCGATGGCGAAGGCGTGGTTCGCGCGTGGAGCCAGGCCGCCGAGCGGGTGCTCGGCGTTGTAACCGCCGAGGCCTTGGGGAAGTCCCTGGGTCAGCTCTTTCCTGGCGACTCGCCCGATTCGGCGCCGAGCGCGCTTGTGGCGACGAGCGAGTTTTCCCCCGTCCGGACCTGGACCTTGCGCGATGGCGCGGGCGCGGCCAGGACGTTTCAGCGAACGATCTTGGTCTTGCCGAGCGAGCACGAGGATCGCTTGTTCCTGCACTTGGTGTGGCCCACGGCAAGGCCCTCGGCCGAGCCAGCGGCAAAGATCGCCATGGGCGTCGACCCCGCCGCGGCCATCGCCACACGCATCGCCTACGATTTCAACAGCCTCTTGGCCCCAGTTCTCGGCAACGCCCTCTTGCTCGAAGAGGAGAACGCCAGCGGCGACCACCTGCTTCAGCGTTTGCAGGGCATTCGCGAGGCCACCGAGGCAGCGCGCAGTTTTGCTCAGCGGCTGATGACCATCGATCCCAGGCGGAAGTTCGCCCTCGAGCCCGCCGACGTGGGCCAGGTCGTGCGCTCTTGCCTGCCGGCCGTGCGCGCCGCCTTGCGCGAAGAGATTGTCATCGAGGACCACCTCGACACGGTCGTCGACAGCGTGCGCGTGAACCGCAAGCAGATCGAGCAAGCCCTGTTGCACCTTGCGCTCAACGCTCAAGACGCCATGCCCGCCAGCGGCAAGCTGGAGATCTCCATCGACATGATCGAAGGCGCGGATGGGGGGCTGCCCGCGGGCCGTTGGGTGAGGCTGCGCGTGCGCGACAGCGGTCGCGGCATGGAGCCGTCGCTGCTCGAACATGCTTTCGAGCCTTTCGTGTCCACCAAGGTCCCCGGGTGCGGCGTTGGCCTAGGCCTGGCGGCCGTGTCCGCCATCGTTCGTCAACACGGAGGAGTCATCGACGCCGAATCGCGCCCTGGCAAGGGATCGACCTTCTCCATTTATTTGCCAAGCGTCGGTTTACCCGGAACGGAGTCTGAGCGTTCGCCCGCCACCCGCGTCGCTGATCCCCGTCGCGCGTCCACGCACCCGGAAGCCACCTTGCTTCTGGTCGAGGACAACGCGATGGTGCGGAGATCCATCGAAAACACCCTGCGCGGCATGGGGTATGGCGTGCTTGCCGTGGAAAGCGGCCAGCGCTGCATCGAGGTCGTACAGGATCTCTCGCGGCCGGTGGACCTTCTAGTCACCGACGTCGTCATGCCGGAAATGAGCGGGAAGGAGCTCATCGAGCGCGTGCACGCCATCAGGCCGGGGCTGGCAGTGTTATTCATGTCCGGCTACGACAGGTCGACCCTGGCCAGCCACAAGCACCCCGTCGTGACCGAGCATTTCCTTCAAAAACCCTTCGATTCCGAGGATCTGGCGCAGGCGGTGCAAAAGGCCATCGGGGCCGGAAGCACTTCGCCTGCCCCCAGCAAGACGTGATGGCAGGCAGGCGGTGATCTCGATTTTCGCATGAGGAACTTCGCGCGCATCGTCCTTTGGATCTTGGTCTCCCTGCTCGGTGCGGTCGCCTATGCCGTGATCGCACTTCGCCGGGGCGAGCCGCTCAATGCCGCCTGGCTGATCGTCGCCGCCGTATGCACCTATGCCATCGGCATTCGTTTCTATTCCAAGTGGATCGCGGCCAAGGTGCTGATGCTCGACGATCTGCGCGCCCCGCCCGCCGAGGTTCACGACGACGGGCGCGACTTCGTCAAGACCAACAAGTTCGTTCTGTTTGGCCATCACTTCGCCTCCATCAGCGGACCGGGGCCGCTGGTAGGGCCGGTGCTGGCTGCGCAGTTCGGCTACTTGCCCGGCACCCTGTGGATTCTCATCGGCGCGCTCCTGGGCGGTGCCGTGCAGGACTTCGTCATTCTGTTCGCCTCGGTCCGCCGCGACGGCAAGTCCCTGGCCGAGATGGTGCGCGAGGAGGTCGGCGGCTTGGCCGGCACCATCGCCATGTTCGCCATTCTCGGAATCCTGGTGATACTGGTCGCCAGCCTGGGTCTGGTCGTGGACAACGCCTTGGCGGAAAGCCCGTGGGGCTTGGTGACCACGGCCATGACCATGCCGCTGGCCATGATCATGGGCCTGTACCTGCGCTACCTGCGCGTGGGCAAGGTGATGGAGATGACTGCCATCGGCGTGGTGTTTCTAGCCGGCTCGCTGCTGGCCGGCTTCGCGGTGAACCACCATCCGACCTTGGCGCCCATGTTCACCTTCAGCAAAGAAAAGCTGGCCATCTGTCTCATCGTCTACGGTTTCGTCGCGAGCGTGCTGCCCGTTTGGTTGTTGCTGGCGCCGCGCGATTACCTCGTCACCTTCTTGAAGATCGGCGTGGTGATTCTGCTCGCGGTGGGAATCGTACTGGTCCTGCCACCCATCAAGATGCCGTGGCTGACCCACCCAGGCGCCTTCACCGGCGGCATGCGGCCCGTGGTCGCGGGCAGCCTGTTTCCCTTCTGCTTCATCACCATCGCCTGTGGCGCCATCAGCGGATTTCACTCGCTGGTGTCGAGCGGCACCACGCCCAAGATGGTGACCCGCGAGCGCACCATTCGCCACATCGGCTACGGGGCCATGTGCCTCGAGAGCTTCGTTGCCATCATGGCCATGATTGCCGCATGCGTTCTGGATCCAGGCGTGTATTTCGCCGTGAACGCGCCGGCCGGCTTGGTGGGCAGCACCCCGGGCGCGGTGGCCCAGGCCGTATCGGCGTGGGGATTCCCCGTCGGAGCCGACCAGATCAATGCTCTGGCCGCCGCCATCGGCGAAAAGAGCGTGTTGGCCCGTACCGGCGGTGCTCCCACGTTGGCCATCGGCATGGCCAGCATCTTCCACGCCACCATGGGCGGCGATGCCGCCATGAGGCTCTGGTACCACTTCGCCCTCATGTTCGAGGCGCTCTTCATTTTGACCACCGTCGACGTAGCCACGCGCATCGGCCGCTTTCTTATTCAGGAGCTGGGCGGTCGGATTTGGAAGCGCGCGGGGGATACGAAGTCCTATCCCGCCAACATCGGCGCCAGCCTGCTGTTCGCGCTGGCCTGGGGCTACTTCCTTTATGCAGGCGTCAAGGATCCGCTGGGCGGCGTGAATTCCCTGTGGCCGCTCTTCGGCATCGCCAACCAACTGCTGGCCTGCGTGGCGCTTTGCCTGGGCACCACCATCCTCATCAAGGCGGGCAGGGCGCGCCTGTCCCTGGTGGTGCTGGTGCCCTTGCTCTGCCTCGGCACGGTGACCTTTACCGCTGGCATCGAGAAGATCGTGCATCCCAATCCGCGCATCGGATTCCTGGCCATGGCGGGCAAACTGTCGGCGGAGCTCGCGGCTGGCAGCGTTCCTGCCGCCAAAATCGCGCTGACCAGGGCGCTTATCTTCAACAGCCGTCTCGACGCCTTGGTGGCCGGGCTCTTTCTTGTGCTGGTGGTGGCTATCTTGGCGGTGTCGGCGCGCGAATGGGTGCTGGTGCTCGCGCGGCGGAAACCGGCGGTGTTGCGCGAAACCGTCCCCGTGTGGTTGCCCAGGACGGTCATCGAATCCGAGCAGCAGCGCCGCTGGTGGCGGCTAGGCCCGGCGCTGTTCGTCGTCGGCTCGCTTTTGCGCGAACTTTCCGGCGAGGCCGCAGCCGCGCGTTCTCACCTCCCGCCGGACCAGGCCCTGGCCCAAACGCTGGCCGACAAGTACGACAACCCGGATCGGCCGAGTCACTGCTGCTAGTTGCTCCTGCGCACGCAGTGCCCAGGGCCGGTCACTGAACCGCACGATCCGGCTGGTGATTTGCAGTCGGTGTCATTGTTGCAGGGTCTGGCCGCGCAATAGCTCGTTGCCGCGTTCGAGCTGATGAGTTGGTAGCCGAGGTCACCAGGGTTGGGAATCACGCAGGTGAGCAGGGGATCTTGGTCGCAAGCGAAATTCGTGCACGGACGCAGACAGAGTTTTCTGCCGTCACCAAGCGCGGCACAGTCCGAGCCAGGTGGACACGAAGTGCGCGCGCAGTCCATGGTGCACATGCCGCTCGACCCCAAATCGGCGCACGAGCCGCTGGCGCACAGGTCGTCACGTAGGTTCCCTGCGCTGTCCCGGCACGGCCCGCCGACGTCGACGGGGAAACTGGCGAAGCAGCCATGAATCCAGGCGCTGCCCAATGGTCCTGGCGGAAGGGTCCGGCAGCTCAGTCCAGCCGAGCAATCCGCGTCCTTCGCGCATCCGCGCAGACACGTTCGGGCCTGCCAGGCTGATGCCTTCCCGGTCGGCGGCGTGGCGGTATGCAGGTCCGCGCACACCCCCGTTTCGCCGCAGATGCCGGACTGACATGCGGCCGCGCACAGTCCATGTGTGGGGCCGGTGTCGCACGGTGCGCTGGTCGGACATAGGCAGAACAGACCCTGGTCGCACTGCGGATTCGAATCGCAGGGATCGCCAATAGCGTTGGGCTGCACGACGATGAACCCGGCGTGAATCCTCGTCACCACGCCACCGCTTGCGCCGGTGGCCACCACCCTGACCGAGTAGACGCCAGGCGTGGTGTAGACGTGGTCAGGCGCGAGCTCACCGGCGAAGGTGCCGTCACCGAAGTCCCAGAAGTACTGGGTCACCGTGGTCGTTGCCAAGGGCACGAAGCGAACCGACAGGGGAGCCTTGCCCGTGCAGGTGAACGCCTGGGCATCGAAGGCGGGACAGTTCTCGACCGAAAAGTCGACGGCGAGCGGGATCTGCGCGTCGCCCTCGGGCAACGCCGTGTCGGACGACCCTTGCTCGGCCCCCGCGTCGCGCACGGGAAGGGATGCCTTGCTACAGGCCAGGGCGGCAAACGTGATGACCAGGATGCGTTTCATCCCGAGACGCATGTTACCCGCTTGTGACGAAGACTTGGCAGATTTCCAGATAGCGCGACTCGGGCCAGCTGGGTGGGGTGGGAAAATCGGGTGGTAGGCCACCCACCTCCAGCACGGCGCCGTGGCGGCCGGAGAGACGGATGCCTTCTTCAATGTGCCGGAGCACGGAGGGACCGCGCCGGGTATTGGCCGATACCCACAAGATGCCGCCCGACGGCGGCAAGAGCTTGGTCGCCAAGGCGAGAAGTTGTGGGTAGTCGCGCTTCATCGACCACTGCGAGGCGCGTGCGGCCGATACTGTGGGTGGATCGAGCAAGATAGTATCGTAGAGGTTGCCGCGCTCGACTTCCTTCTGCATGAAGCGTTTGACGTCGGAGACCTCGAAACGAAACCGCGCATCGTCGGCGGCGAAACCGGAAAGGCGAAAATTCTCGCGCGCCCAGGCCAGCACGCCCGACGACAGATCCACGCTGGTGACGCTGTCGGCGCCAGCCCGCGCGGCAGCGATAGACAGCGCCCCGGTATAGGCGAAGGCGTTGAGCACACGGCGGCCGGCCACGAATCGACCGATCTGCCGTCGCTGTTCGCGCATGTCGGGAAACAACCCGACATTCAGCGATCCGAGCAGGTGAACCTCATAGGGCACGCCGAGCTCGTGGACCACGTACTTTTCTGGCGGTGCTTCGCCAAGGATCTCGTCCTTGTGCGAGCGATCCTGGGGATCCTTGCCGCGTACCTTAATCACCGCGCCACGCAGGCGTGGCCCGGTTTCCGCCGCCAGCGTCGCTTCGGCCAGAAGGCGGGCGTAGGGCAGGAGCGGCCGGCTGGGGGCGCAGATCACGGCGTAGTCGCCGAAGCGGTCGACGGAGAATCCAGGTAGCCCGTCGCCCTCGGCGTTGACCAGCCGATGGGTGGATTCGACGCCCGTGAAGCCAAGCGCGCGCCGCAAGCCTAGGCTGCGGGTCAAGCGCTCCGCGAAAAAGTTGGCGTCGAAACCGCGCACGGACTCCAGGGCCATGACCTGGATGACTCCGTTTTCCGGATCCGCGATGCCGCAGGCGACGAGCTCGCCGTGGAGATCCATCAGTTTCACCTGACGCCCGGGCTCGCAGCCACTCGCGCCAGGTATCCCGTCGAGCGGCAGCACAGGCGCCCCCATGCGCAGCCGGGTGTCGACCCCGTCGGGGAGGGTCAGTCCGAAGAAGCTGGACACGTTAGCGCTGCCTGGGAACGGTCATTTTCTAGGGTGAGCGAGGGGTATCGAACCCCCAACCCTCGGATCCACAATCCGATGCTCTACCATTGAGCTACGCCCACCATTTCCCCTTGCGAGGAGGGAAAGGTATGCCGTGAGGGCGGTGTCCGAGTCAAGGGGTCAATCGGAGTCAATCAGGATCCGCACCGCGCCGGCTTTTTCAGGTTGACGAGGCAAGCATCTACCCGTGAACATAGCCCCGCAGTCCAACCAGGCGAGGAAAACATGACTAGATACGCGACCATATTCCTGTTCCTGGCCTTTCTCGCCGTGCCGGTCCTGGCACGCGCCGGAGAGGCCGACGATTTGCAGCGGCAGATCGACTACCTCAAGCAAACCACCAACGATCTCGAACGGCAGGACGACCAGAAGGCCGTATCCAGCGACATCATGATGATGCGTTCATGGCTGGACAACAGTTGGACCCTGCGTTCCCAGGAGAAGTACGACGAGGTCCGCATCATCCTCGATCGGTGCGAAGCCCAGGCCAATATGGTGCGCCAGAGGCTGACGGCCGCCAAGCTGTCGGCCCAGGCCGCCGCCAAGGAGGACGAAGTGAAGCGGGCGCGCGGTCAACTGGCGCGCACCAAGAAGGCCCTCGAGAACGCCAAGATTCAGAAGGCGCGGCTGGAGGGCAAGGTATGAAAACCGCTGTCATGGGGAGATTCGCAATGACCCAAGCATTCCGAGCTTCGCTTTTGTTTGTCTTCGTGGCCTCCGTGTTTTCGGTTGGCTGTGCGACGCCGCCCAAGCCGCGCGAGCTCGACGCCCTCGAGAAATTGCGCGCGGATCCGGAAATGCCGGCGGCGCGCAAGAAGGCGCCCGATTTGTGCAAGAAGGCCGACAAGGCGTTCGGCGCCGCCACCGACAAGTGGCACAGCAACGATCTGAACGAGTCGGTCAACCACGCGCTGCTGGGGCAGATCTACTACCGGCACGCCCTGGCCCTGTCCGACCAGGACAAGTCCAATGCCCGAATCGCCGAGGCCGAGGACGCGCTCTCGGCGACGGCGGAAGAGCACGAAAAGGTCCAGAAGGACCTCGACGATACAAACGAAAAGATCGGTCTTCTCCAAAAGACCGTCCACAAGGACGAGGAGATGAAGGCCCTGGAATCCCAGATGGCGGCTGACAAGAAGGCCAACGAAGAAAAGCTGGGCCAGGAAAAGCTGCGTGCTGAGACCGCGGACAAGATTTCGGATGCGGAGCTTGCGGTCAAGACCGCCGAGACGGTGAACGCGGCGAAGTATGCGCCCGAGCTCTACAAGTCGGCGGCGCAGATCCTCGCCAAAGCCCAGGCCGAGATGCAGGCAGGGCAGATGCAACAAGCCCAGTCCAGCGCCGCAATCGCCAAGAAGACGGCCGACGACGCCGCTGCCGCGGCCAAGCCGAGCTACGCTCGCGACTCGCAGGCCGAAGAAGGCCGCAAGAAGGCGGATGGACTCTTCGCCGAGGCGAGCAGAATCCCAGGCGTCACCACTCGCCGCGACGTACGCGGGTCGCTCCAGCGCATCATCATCGCCGTGCCGGCCGATACCCTGTTCACGAAGAAGCAAACCGTGCTCGCGCCGGGCAGGGATTCCGTGCTGAATCCGATCGCCGACCTCATCAAGAAGAAGGACTACCAGGACTTTCCGGTGCAGGTGGTTGGGCACACCGACAGCAAGGGGGGCTCTCAATCCTCCCTGCTTGCGATGTCAGGCGCCCGTGCCCAGTCGGTGTTCAACGCCCTGGTCACCCGTGGCGTCGATGTCCGGCGCATGATGGCCAGCGGGCAGGGCGGCGCCGAGCCCATCGCCGATGGCCGCAGCGCCGCCGGCCGCGCCAGCAACCACCGGGTAGAAATCGTCTTCCTGTACCAGTAGACAGAAAAGACACAGAGAACACAGAGGACCCAGAGTCCGGAAAAGTAGGGGTTCGGATCCAAAGTCCGAGCCCCTTTTTCTAGGCGGGCTCCAGGGAAGTGGCGAAGGTCTTGAAGAGGATCGGGATCCCGGATCCAGACTTCCCCGTCTTCTCCTCCGTCTCTGTGTCCTCTGTGTCCTCTGTGTTTCAGTTCTTTCGTACCAAAGAGAAAGGGGCCCGGATCCAAGACCCGAACCCCTTTGCTCTCTGCCTTGTGTCCGCTATTTCCGGCCTTTGTGTCCGCCGCGCTCTTTGTGGTGAGAATCTCCCCCTCCGCCACTGACCCACTTGAGGTTGGGCGAGATCGTGACCTGTTCCTTGGGCAGCTTGCCAAGAGCGTCCTTGTAGGTCTTGCTCTTGAACTGTTCCTGCTCCTTCTCGGCTGCCTCGCTGGTCTTGGCGCCCATGCCGATGCTTTGAAAGGTGATGGCGGCGTGCGAGGCGACGGTTTCCTGCAAGCGCGAAAGCGCATTGTCGTACTGCTGGCGCGAGATGGAAATCTTGGCCACCGGCTCATCCTTATAGAGACCCACGAAGGTGAATGACTTGAGCTGTTCGGCTTGGCTGAACATGCTCGTCATGTACTCGGCCCATTGGCCCATCACCGCGTTGATCTTGAGGTCCGCGACGTACTCGTCCTTGCCCATATCGAGAAACGGGTGGGTGATCTCCACCGCTTGGTTACCAGCGTCGAGCTTGTAGGTGGTCTTGTGGGCGAACTTCTCGTCGTAGCGCGCTTGCTTCTTCTTCTCGCCGATATGGCAGGTGTCGTTGAGATCCTCCTGCAACTCCTGCTCGCCACGCGTGCTGTGGATGAAGGCGCGGTCGACTTGCTCGGCGAAGTCGTACTTGACGTTGTTCTCGCACTTGGGCGCGCGGTCGCTCTGCTCGCGGACGATCTTGGCGATAACGTTGCTTTCGCTGCCGGCCTTGGCATCCGACTCGCTAGCGTAGAACCAGCCCTCGAAGTGGATAGGCTCGAACGCCGTTCGCTTCATGACATTGGCGTAGAGCACTTTCATGGGCGCGTACATCTGGTCGCGCTTGGCGGCCTGGAGCATGCCGAGCTTCATCATGACCTTCTGCCCGTCGGACGGGCCGGTCACGTCGTCGGCCACCACGGCGAACTTGGCTACGCCGGGCGGGATATCGACCTGCCTGCAACACGCCTTCGGGCCTTCGTCTTTGTTCTCGCAGCTTGCTACCGCGAACGTCGTGGAAAGGATCAGCAAGACGCTACTTGTCTTCCCAGTCATCCCTGTCTTCATGGTGCGGCCTCCGGTTCGGGGAAATGAAGCAGCGGGCAGCATACACATTGGATGGCCGGGCGGGAACCTTGAAAGGGCAGATTCGGCCGGTCGGGTAGGGGCGGAGCCCCGCCGGAAAAAACGCTTTCGGCACTTGGGTTTCCCCATTCCAGGGGCGTGTTCGGAGCTATAGTCGGGGGCCTGGCAAAAGGTTACCCGACAGGCGCGGAGGCTTGGATTTCCGACATGACCAACGACATTTCCACTGCCCTAAGAACCCTGCGACTTTATCCGGAGGATGCCCAGGCACTGGAGGCCCTTTCTGGGCTCAAGATTCCCGAGCCTGAATCGGCTGACGCGGAGGAATTGGCCAAGACCCTGGCCGCGGAACGGGCGTTCCATGCCGACTCCAACAGTCCCGACCTGGTCATTCGCCTCATCGATCTCGAAATCGCTCTGGCCCGCGCTCCTGGGGCGCGTGCCGGGCTTCTCGTCGACAAGGCGCGCACCTTGTGGGGCGAGCTGTGGCAACTAGAATCCGCGCGCGCGGCGCTGAAGCAGGCGTTGGAGCTGGCGCCCGATCAGTCCGCTGCGGCGGCAATGCAGCGCGAGCTCGACGTCGAGGATGCATCCTGGCAGGAGCAGGCAGAGGCCCTTTCGGCGCAGGCGGCGGATGCGGGCGAACGACCGGCGGGTGCGCCCTTGTTCGCGGCCGAGGGCGAGCTCTTGCTGCGCCATCGCTCCGTTACCGAGGAGGCCGAGGCCATGATCCGGCGCAGCTTGCAGCTCGATGCGCAGAATCGACGGGCGGACTTCGCGCTCGAACGCTTGTTGCGGCAAGCGGGACGATCCATCGAGCTCGGCGAGCACCTCGCGCGTCGAATTGCAAACGCGTCCACGCCCGACAACAAGTGTGCCGCCGAGCTGGCCGCCGGTCGCTTGGCCGAGAAGATGGGCGACGCAGGACAGGCGCGGGAGCACTACCGGCTGGCGCTGATGGCCGCCCCAGGCGATGAGCGAGCCCACTTCGCCCTGGAGCATCTTTTCGCGTCCGGCGGCGAACCAAGCGACCTCATCAAGATCTACGAAGCGGCCTTGCGAGCCGCCAAGCGGGGCCAGGCCGAGGTGCCGGTCTCCCTGGCGCTGGGTGAATTCTACTGGAAACGCCTGAACAAACTCGACGAGGCCGAGCAGAGCTTCCGCCGGGTCAAGAAGGCGCAGCCCTCCCATCCCAAGGTCATCGCCTTTTACCGCGAGTACTACCTGTCGCGCGACGAGATCCCGCAGCTGCTCACGCTGCTCGGCCAGGCCCAGAAGAGCGAAACCGATGCCGAGGCGCGCATTCGCATCGGCATCGAGATGGCCACCGTGGCCGAGCGCCGACCCCAGCTGGTGGAAAAGGCCATCGACGCCTGGAAGCTGCTCTTGCGCATTCGCCCGGGCCTGCCCGAGGCGGTCGAGGCCCTGCGTCGTCTGTACTCCAAGGCGGAGAAGTGGAACGCCCTCCTGGAATTGCTGAAGGATCAGTGCGAGGCGCTGCCCGCCGGTGAGATCGACCAGAAGGTCCTGTGCTACCTCGACATGGTTCCCATCTACCGCGATCGCCTGAAGCTCGAGGTCATGGTGATCAACACCTACGCCGCCATCCTAGCGCTGCGGCCCGATCACGCCGAGGCGCTGGTCGCGCTGGCCGATCGTTACGAGGCGCAGAGTCGCTGGGGCGATCTGGCTGGGGTGCTTATGCGCCAGGCCCAGGCCGTGTCCGACCCGGCCCAGAAGGTGACGCTTTACCACCGCATCGCCAAACTGTGGATCGAGAAGTTCGGCAACCACCACAACGCCATCGCGGCGCTTGAAAAGATCCTCGAGCTCGACCCGATGGACGGGCAGGCGCGGATCGCCCTGCGCGAGATCTACACTCGAGGGCGTTCGTGGCGCGCGCTCCTGGAGCTCCTACGGCGCGAGCTCGCCTTTCTCGATTCCGATGCGCGGCGCGCGCACTTGGTGGAAATGGCCGTGCTGGCGGCCGAGCGGCTGGCCGATTTGCGCCAGGCCATCGGTCTGTGGAACGAGGTGCTCGAACTGGCCCCTGGCGACCGCGCGGCGGTGACCGCGCTGGCCGGGCTCTACGAACGTGAAAAGCGCTGGCCGGCCCTGGCCGAGATCCTCATGCGCCTGGCCGAGTCGGCCGGGGGCGAGGGCAGCCCCGAAGGCTGCACCCTGCTCGAACGACGTGGTCTTATTCTTCTGGAGAAGCTCGGTGCGGGACAGGCGGCGCTTGAAACTTTGCGCCGCGTCCACTCGGCCCAGCCCGAGAATCCCCGCGTGCTGCGCGCCTTGCGCGAGGCCTATTCGCAGGCCGGCGACATCGACGCGCTCGAATCGCTCTATTCCGTGCGCAACGCATGGGACGACCTTTGCGACGTACTTTCGGGACTGGCCGAGCGCACCGCCGATATGCGCCTGCGCACCCGCGCTTTCGAGCGCGTGGCCGACATCGCTCGCAACCGGCTCGGCCAAACCGAGCGCGTGATCAAGGCCTACGAAGGTATCCTGGCCACGGATCCCAGCAATCGCGGCGTGGCCCGCTTGGCCGCGGAGCTGTACGAGAAGACCGAGCGCTGGGGGCGCCTCATCGCCACGCTGGAAATCCTGCTCGGCCCCGAGTCGGCGCCCGCGCTCTTGCCCGAGGAAAGCCTGCCTATTTTGCAACGGGCGCGCGCCGTATGCGAAACCAAGTTGCAGGCCAAGAGCCTGGCTTTCAAGTGGTGCGCGCGGGCCTATCGTCTGGTCCCGACCGACACCCAGGTTCGTGCCGATCTGGAACGCCTGGGCGGCGAGTCCGAGGAATGGGACATGCTGCTCGCGCTCTTGATCGAGCGACAGGGCATGGGCGGAAAGTCCGGTCCCAGCGTCGAGGAACGGCTGTACCTTCTGCGCCGCTGTCTTGGCTTGCTGGTGTCCCACGTGGACAATCCGCTCGACCTGCAACGCTTCGCCGAGACCATCCTTGCCGAGGTTCCCGGCGATCCCGACGCCGAGCTCGCGCTCATCAAGCTCTTCACCGAAAAGGAGCGCTGGCCAGAGCTCGTGGCCTTGCAACAGGCCCGGCAGCGACGCGTGACCGATTCCACGCTCCGGGCCGAGGCCCTGCTGCGCATTGCTCGCCTCGAGGAAGAAAAGCTTGGCGATCGGAAGGCAGCGACGCGCAGTCTGCAGGAGGCGATGCAGGTAGAGCCCGAGAATCTGCGTGCCCTGCGTGAGTTGGCGCGCCTCTTGGAGGAACAAGGGGATTTTCGCAGCCTGGCCGCGGTGCTCGGGCGACAGGCCGCGCTCAGCAGCGACAACGAGCGCGCCGTTGCGCTGCTTCGGCTCGGCAAGGTCTACGAACGCGATCTCGGCGAGCACAGGGAAGCGACCCAGGCCTATCTGCAGGCGCTGGAAATCGACAACATCGCCAGCGGCGCGGTCGAGGGACTCGAACGCTTGTTCGCCGCCAACGCCATTCGCAACGAAGACATCGCGGCGGTGGCTGGTCGTCTCGCGCCCTACTACGAGCTGACCGAGAACTACGCCAAGTGGGCGGGAACCTTGGAATCACTGGTTCGCGTCGCCAAGGATGAGGCCGAGCGCAAGGGCCATCTCGAAATGCTGGCCGACCTCTATGCCGGTCCGCTCGGCGACGCCACCGCCGCCTACAGCGCGGTTCTGCGCATCTTCGAGATCGAACCGGCCAACCACGCCACCCGTGAACGCCTGGTCCAGCTGGCCGAACTGGTGGGCAAGTTGCCCGAGATCGCGGAGAGCGCCCGTCACGTGCTGGCCACGGCCAGCGAACCGACCCTGCGCCAGGAATTGCTGATGCTGGTGGCGGACGTCGAGGAACGCCAGCCCGAACGCCTGAGTGACGCCGAAGCGGCCCTGCGCGAGGTGCTCGAGATCGATCCCTTGCACCTCGGCGCCTATCGAACCCTGTGCCGCATCTGCAAGGACGCCGAGCGCTGGAGCGCCCTGCGCGATCTCATCGCCGAGCGCGAGAAGCACATCCCGGACACCAAGCAGCGGGTGGAGCTGCTTTGGCAGGTTATCGAAATCGACGAGGGTCTGCTTTACGACCGACCCAACGCCACGGCCACACTCATACGCATCATCGCGGTCGATCGCTCCGACCTCAAAGCCTACCGGATTCTCGAGCGCCACTACAGCGAGGCGCAGAAGTGGCGGGAGCTCGACAACCTGCTGCAAACCGAGATCTCCATGGTGGGTCGTAGCGACGTCGCGGATCTCAAGGCACGACGGGCGGAGTTGGCGCTGATCCGTTTCGATGACGCCTCCGGGGCGCTGCACTTCATCGCCGAGGTCCTCGACCTTTCGCCCACCCATGCGCAGGCCATCCCACTGCTCGAGCGCGCGCTCCAGGTGCCGAGCGAACGGCATCGCGCCGCGGACATGCTGGATGGGCTCTACGTCGCCAGCGGCAACTGGGCTCGGCTGGTCGAAATCCTAGACATCGAGAGGGAGGCGCTAGACGGAACGGCGGCAATTTCCTTGCTCATGCGCAAGGCGGAACTGCAAGAAAGCAAGCTCGACGAGCAGGCGCAAGCGCTCGACACTTGGCGTGCCGTGCTCGAGCTCGACGCCCACGCCGAACGGGCACTCTCGGAGGCCGAGCGCTTGGGGGCGGTGCTTGGCCGGCACGGCGACCTCATCGCCATGTACCAGGCCCTGGCGGAAAAACGCGATCCATCCGACGTGGCCGGCATCGCCGACCTGCTCACACGCGCGGCTCGCTTGTGCGCGGCCCACATTCCCGACCGCAAGGCTGCCATCGCGGCCTGGCGCCGAGTGCTCGATTTGGACCCGAGCAACGCCGACACCGGCGCCGGGGCGGCCGAGGCTCTCGAACTGCTCTACACCGAGGCCGACGACATGGCAGGGCTCGTACACGTGCTCTCCACCAGGGCCAACTGGACGAACGACGCCGGTGCGCGCGGGCGGATTCTCTTGCGCGTAGCCGACTTGCAAGAGAATCGCCTGGAGCAGGTCGCGCCGGCCGTGGGAACCTATCGTGGTTTGCTCGACGGCGAGAGCGAGATCGCCACCCAGGCCTTTGGCAACCTGGACCGCATCTTCCAGAAGACCAAGCAGGCGCGCGAGCGCGTCGATCTACTCAAAAGGCGCCTCGATCACCTGGACGGGACCGCACGCCGCACGATGCGCTTCCTCGTCGCCACGATTTTGGAAAAGGAGCTCGCGGATCTGGACGAGGCCGTGGCCGCCATTCGCCCCATCCTCGACGATTTTCCCGAGGATCGCGAGGCGCTCACCACGCTGGCGCGCCTTTACCAAACGGCGGGCGTCTCGGCGGAACATCTGGAAGTGCTCGAACGCCTGCTGGCGGTGGCGAGCAGCGACGCCGAACGCATCGATTTGTTGCGCCAGATCGCGGGGCTTTTGCAAGGATCGCTTGGTCGCCAGGCCGAGGCACTCGACAGGTGGCGCGAAATCCTGCGCCTGGCCCCGAAGGATCCGGCAGCCATGGCCGAGATGGAACGCTTGCTCGCCTGCGACGACGTGAGCCTGCGCTTTGCCGCCGCCGAGACGCTCGAACCGATCTATGCGAAGGCTGGCGATCACGCTCGGTTGGCAGGAATTCTGCGCGTGTTCATCGATCTGGCCGAGGATGGGAACGCCCGCGCCGGCTATCGCGCGCGCCTGGCCGGTATCGAGGAAGTTCAGCTGGGCGACAAAAAGGCCGCGTTCGAGACCTGGGCTGCGGCCATCAAGGACGCCACCAGCGACCCCGAGCTCGACCGTCTGCTCGATGCCTACGAACGCCTGGCCGCAGCTCTCGGGACGGACACCATTCTCGATATCGTGGATCTCTACCGCGCCATCGAGCCGGACATCCTGGCCGACACCACGCGCATGCGCGTCCAGCAGACTATCGCCCGGTACGCCATCAAGCTTGGCGACCTTCCCGTGGCGACGGACTACTACAATCGCATCGTCGAGCGCCGACCCGATGACGACAGCGCGCTTGCGGCGCTGGAAACCATCTATGAGGAACGCTCCGAAAACGAGAAGCTGTACGAGGTGGTGTTGCGGCGGGCCGACCTGGCCCAGAACGCGAAGGCCGAACAAGCCCTGCGCCGCCGCGGCGCCGTCCTGGCCCAGAAACTGGGGCGCCACGAGGATGCCATCTCGGCCTGGGAGCGTGTGTGGTCGATGAACAGCGGCAACGCCGAGGCGGTGGCCGCTCTCGACGGGCTGTACACGACGCTGGGGCGCTGGGACGATCTGACCAACCTCATCGAGCGTTGTCTCGAACATGGTGTCCCCGCCGGTGTCGCCATCGATCTGCGCTTCAGACTGGCCGAGATCCAGCGTGTGCAATTGGCCAACCGCCCCCGCGCCATCGAATACCTGGGCATGGTGCTCTCGGGCGAGCCCGATCACGCCAAGGCCATCGAGATCCTGCAAGAGATGCTGTCCGACCCCGAGGTTTGCGTCGACGCGGCCAATCTGCTTGAACCCGTGTTCATCCGTCGCAATGCCTGGAAGGATCTGGTCGGCATCGACAGCCTACGATTGAAGTTCAGCGAGGATCCCGCCTTGCGCCTGGCGTGGACGCAAAGGATCGCCCAGATCTACGAGGAGCAGATCGAGGATCTGGACGAGGCCTTCAACTGGTACAGCCGCGTCTTCCAGGAAAGGCCGACGGACACGGCGGCGCAAGAACAGCTCTTGCGGCTGGCGCCCAAACAGAATCGTTGGCGCGATCTGGGCCGACTGCTCGACGAGTACCTCGACAACGAGCTGGCGAATTCGGACGAGGTTCTGGCCCTGGTTCGTATCGCCATCCGGGTCTATGACCTGGAGCTCGGCGATCACGACAGCGCGCGACGGCACTACCGGCGCAACCTCGAAGCGCTGCCGGGGGATCGCGCGGCAAGCCGGCTTTTCGAGGACGCCCTCGAGCGCTGGGAAGCCTGGGGCGAGCTGCGCGATTTGCTCGACGATCAGGCGCGCATCGTCGAGACCGCCAAGGAAAAGGTGGCGCTTCTCCACCGCAGCGCCGCTCTGAGCGACGAAAAGCTGACCGAGCCATCGGCGGCCATCGATGCCTGGAGATCGATCCTGGAAATCGAGCCGGACGACCAGCGAGCGGCCATGGATCTGGATCGTTTGCTCGCACGCGAACAGCGCTGGGAAGATCTGCGCGATCACCTGGTATGGATGCTTGCGCGCGCCGACGATGTCCACGCCAAGGACACACTGACGCTGCAATTGGCCAAGGTCGAAAGCGAACACCTCGGCAATGCGTCCATGGCCGTGGACCACTATGGCGAGGTGCTGGCCCGCACGCCGGCCAATCTCGATGCCATCGCTGCGCTAGAGACGCTGCTGGGAGAGAGCGAGCTGCGCGCGCGCGTCGCCGAACTGCTGGAGCCGGCGTTCCGCACTATCCGCGACCTGCGCAAGCTGTCGGGCATTCTGGAGATCCGGCTGGAGACGCTGGACGATCCCGTGCGTCGGATCGCGGCTTTGCGCGAGATCGCCACCATCGAAATGCACCTTGGCCGTCCCGTCGAGGCCATGGCGGCGCGCGGCCGGGCCTGGCTGGAGGATGTGTCGAACGCCGAGACCCTGGTCGAGGTCGAGGCCCAGGCCGCTGCGCTGGGCGCCTTCGAGCGACTGGTGGAGGTCCTGGACAAAGGCGTGGAACTGACCATGGATCCCGACCTGCGCGGCGACCTGTGCGCCTTCAAGGCCAATATTCTAGACGCGCGCCTGGCCTCGCCCGAGCGGGCCATCGAAGCCTGGCGGCAAGCTCTGGCCGCGCGTCCGGATCACCAGGATGCCTTTGTTGCGCTCGAACGCCTGCTGGGCGACGCGAACCGCACCGCCGAGCTGTGCGAGACCCTGGAAAAGCACGCCGAGGTCGTGGTCGAGGCTCCGCGGCGCGAGGCCCTCATCAAGCGCGTGGCCGCTTTGTACGAAACGCCGCTGGGCGATCTGGGCAAGGCCATCGCCGCCTGGCGCTCGGTCCTCGATTTGGATCAAGAAAACTTGGAGGCACTGGACGCACTATCGCGCCTGTACGCCGCCACCTCCGACTGGCAGAACCTGGTCGAGGCTCTCCAGCACAAGATCGATTGCAGCAAAGACACGCAACTTCTACGTTCCCTGCGCTACCAAGCGGCCCAATTGCTCGACGTGAGGTTGGGGCAGCTTTCGGACGCTGCCGAGCACCTGCGCCGCATCCTCGACGTCATCCCCGACGACGCCGACGCCCTCGAGATGTTGGCCAGCATCTTCGTGCGCGAGAAGCAATACGCCGAACTGGTCGATGTTCTCGACCGGCGCGCTCGCATCGTGAAGGTCGCGCACGAGCGCGACACGCTGCTTTTCCAGGCCGCCCACGTGACCGAGCACGAGCTGCTCGATCTGCCCGAGGCCATCTCGCGCTACCGCCGCATTCTCGAAGGGAACCCCGAACACGCCCAATCCCGTGCGGCGCTTTGGATCCTGTCGCGCGGCGAGGATAACCGGCTGCTCGCTATCGATGCGCTCGAACCCCTGCTTCGCCTCGGCCAGGAATGGCGACCGCTCTGTGAAATCCTCGAACTGCGACTCTCGGTCACGGACGTGCCGACCCAGCGCCTCGACATCCTGGCCGACATCGCCCAGGTGCAGGAGGCTGCACTCGGCGATCCCGCGGCGACATTCGCGACCTGGGCCCGTGCCCTGGCCGACGAGCCGAGCAGCCTCGACGCGCGCGCGGCTCTCGAACGGCTTGCCGAGTCGGGCGCGAACCTGGTCGGACTCGCGCAGGTCTACGAGGAGCGTCTCAAGGCGGTGTACGACAGCGAATTGCAGCGCTGGTTCGGCAGCCGACTGGCAGAGATCTACGAAACCAAGCTGGGCAATCCCGAGCGCGCCGTGGAGCTGTGGCGCGAGATCGAGACCTTGCCGGGCTCCGAAAGCGTGGCGCTGGCCAGGCAGGAGACGATCCTGCGCAGCTTGGGCAGAATGCAGGACTTGGCCGACGTGCTCGCTCGTGAGGCAGAGCTCTCCACGGATCCCAATGTCCAGGGGGAATTCTGGGCCACCTTGGGCGAGCTGCGTCTGGGCGCGCTCGCCGATCGCGATGGCGCCATCACCGCGTTCCGCTCGGCCCTCGACTGCGCCCCCAAACAGGACCGGGCGATTGCGGCCCTTCGCACTTTGGCTCTCGGCCAAGAGCCGCCGGTGGAAGCGCTCGACATTCTCGAACCCCTGGCAGAAGAGCAAAACCAATTCGCCGAGCTGATGGCCTTGCTCGAAGCGCGCCTCACCATCGTGGACGATGCCAACGACAAGGCGAGTCTGCTGCGGCGGATTGCCGAGATCTGCGAAACCAAGTTGAACGATCTGCCGCGGGCGCTGGAAGTCCTTGGTCGCGCCTTGGTTGCCGAGCCCGGTGCGCCGGAAACCGTGGATCACCTCGAACGCGTGGCCGAGCTGGCTGGCTCGCCGGTCCAGGCTGCCAAGCGCATCGCGGGGGTTCTCGACGCCATCGAACCACTGCTTTTTGCCGACATGGCGACCCGCGCAGCCCGCCTGTACTTGCGCGGTGGCGAGGCCACGCCGGCCAGCGAAGAGGCCGCGCTGCAGCTCTACCTACGCGTTCTGCAGGCCGAGCCCGAGAACACGACAGCCCTCGAAGCCCTGGATGCACTCTATCGCCAGCGCGGCGACAATCAGCACCTGGCCGAGATCATCGAGCGGCGCGGCGCCGTGGAGCTCGATCCGTCGCGCCGGTTGATGCTGTATGCGGAGGCGGCCAGCTTGCACGAGGGCATCGGCAATCTCGCCGCCGCCATCGCAGCCTGGCGCGCGGGCCGGGAAGGCGACGAGACCAACCAGAGCGCGATGGACGAGCTGGCCCGGCTCTACGAAGAGGCCGGGGAGCGCGAGAACCAGGTCGAGATCTTGCGCGAGAAGGCCAGGATGCTCGACGACAGCCGGCAGCGCTGCGCCGTGCTCATGGAGGTGGCCGCGATCAAGGCCGGGCCGCTGGTCGACGTGGAAGGCGCCGTAGAGGCCGTCAAGGATGCGCTCGATGCGGATCCTCAGGATTTGTCCGCCCTGGGGGCCCTGGTGGATCTCGAAGAGCATCGGGGAGACTTCGCGGCCCTGGAAGAGGCGCTGCTGCGCCAGTCCTCGGCGCTAGGTGGGGCCGAGCTGATACCGGTTCTAGCCAGGTTGGCCAAGAACGCCGCCGAACGGTTGAACGACTCGGATCGCGCGCTGGTGTACCTGCAGCAGATCCTGGCCACGGATCCAGGGAATCAACAAGCGTTCGACGAGACTGCGCGCCTCTTGACCGGGCTCGAACGTTGGCACGAGCTCATTGAACTGCTCGAACGCAAGGCCGATGCCGAGGTCCAGCAAGGCAACCGAGCCGCAGAGCTTGGTTACCGGGTGCAAGTGGCCGCCATTTGGGGCGAGAAACTGGGCGCCGAGGACAGCGCGCTCGAGGCGCTGCAGGCGGTGCTGGCCAGCGATCCGAATCATTTCTCGTCGCTTATGGCGGTGGCGCGCATCCACGAAAACAGGGAAGCTTGGCCGGATGCGAGCCAGGCCCTGGAAAGGGCCGCGGACGTGGCGACCTCGCCGCAGGACCGGGCCGACGTGCTATGCCGGCGCGCCGCCATCCAGGCCGCGACCGGGGCCAAACCCGATGATCTCGTGTCGCTGTACGAGGGTGCGCTTGCCAACGACCCCGCGTGTTTGACGGCCATCTCCGCTCTTGAAGGGATCGCGCGCAAGACCGTCAACCACAAGCTGCTGGTCGCGCAGCTCCTGGCCCGGCTCAATCTGGAAAAGGACGAGAACAAGCAGAAAGCGATTCTGTCCGAGGTGGCGTCGCTGTACCTCGGACCTCTCGGCAAGCCGGGCGAAGCCGTTGCGTCCATCGAGCGTCTGGCCAAGATGTCGCCGGGCGATCTGTCGGTACAGGAAAGCTTGGGGCGCGCCTTGATTGCCTGCGGGCGCGTGGACGAGGGCGAGTTCGCCCTTGGTCAACTGGTCGAACAACTGGGTAAGGCCAGGCGGCAAAAGGACGTGGCACGGCTGCAATGGTTGCTGGGCGGCTTCGCCGAGGGGCGAGGGGATCTGGCCGCGGCCAAACAACGCTACACGGCGGCCTATCAGATCGACCCGACCCAGGCCGGGGTGCTGGGGGCGCTATCGCGCCTGTCGATTCGACAGCACGACAGCGAATCCGCCCGCCGCTACCTGCGTACGCTCTTGCTGCAGAGCTTCGATGAAAAGGCCGCGGGTATCACCAAGGCCGAGGTCTACCTGGAGCTCGGCAATTTGCACCGCCAGGCCGGCGAGAACCCGAAGGCGCGCAACATGTACGAGCGCGGCCTCGAAACCGATCCCAAGAACGAAGCGCTGAAACAAGCGCTGGCCTCGACGCCAAAGTAGGGGCGGGGAAAGAGACACAGAGGACACAGAGGACACAGAGACGGATGGGGAGGGAAGGGTTCGGAGCCAGGATCCGGAAGCCCTTTCTTTCTGGCCTCCTCACCTCTGTGCGGCGCCGCGCTCGGGTTTCTCCAGGGCGTAGCTCCTTTGGCCCACTTTGAGCGGATAATTGCAACCGAATTTTGGAGTTTGAGTTCTGAAATCAACACTTGTGTGTCCGCAGGTGTTGAGGATTGACAGGAGCACACTGCAAGTTTGCGAGCGACAACGTGAACACAGATCCACTGACGCAGATCACGATCAGCGGCCTTCCAGGGTCGCCGGACGGCAACGAGTGAACCGGCGCATGTCGATATTGGTCTTGTTGGTCCTTCGGGCCTTTGTCAGTCCACCGCCGACGGTTGCCATCGCAGGCCAACACGACGGAAGAGCGGAGAGACCAGCGACATCGCGATCCGCGGAAACGGCAATCGCATCCGTCAAGCTTGGGGTTTCCGCCGCTCCGCCGTTGCTATGTTCGACAGACGAGCCGAGCGACACAGAGACCGTGCTTGAGTTTCGGACGAAAGACGTCGGGGCCGGCGGTGCGGTGTTTCTAGTCGTGCGGACGTCGTGTCCGAAGACGAAGTGCAATGGCCAGGAGGAGAGAACCATAATAGGCGTTGCGATTACGTCGATTCCCGAACTGAAGAGTCAATGTCCGCTCCCAGCCGGCATCTCTTTGGCGACATCTCGGGGCCTCCGGCTGGGTGCATCGGTTGCAACGGTGCTGCGCCTCTATGGAGAGCCCAGCGAGAGACACCCGCGCAAGGGCAGCCCGAACAATTTCCACTACGCTGGCCGCCTCGGGAAGGGCGTCCCGACTGAATTCATGGTCGAGTTTAAGGCGGGACGCGTAACATCGTTAGCTCTCTTTGTGAACGAAGACGAGCACTGATAGCGCAGCTCCGCACGGGGACGCCGGGGGCGGTACCAGTGTTTTCCTGGACGAACGGCGCCCAGGATCCCCTGCGATGTAACCGTCCGGTTCGGGGTGAGCGCCGCCACCGTCTCGGCTGCGCCCGCACGGGCGCCCGCTCCATCTCCTCGCTGCAACGCTTGCAGCGCCGCGGTCCGTGCCACGGTCACCGCGACTGGTCCTTGTACGCGCTCTCGCGTGGCTGCGCACATGCGCGATGGCCAGAGCCGCGCTCGCGCTGACAAGGCCCAGTCCGCTCCACCCTGCACGCGCCCAGCGCGACGATCTTCTCGTCAGCACCGTCGCACGCACGTGCCCCTTGCGGGCACACGTGCGCCCGACTCCATCCGGGAAAGCGGCGCCACACAGTCTACGCTCCCATGCCGCGGCGCCTCGCTCGCAAGTGCGTTCAGGTGGCGCAGGTGGCGTTCATCTCGTGCTCGCATCGGACGGCACGGAATGGTCGCTGCATTCGATGCAACCGGGGGCCTAAAGTCATCTCCCGGTCGGTACTCGGCGTGTGGCCACGGCTTCGATTCGCTCCAGCACGGCGCGGGCGTTCATGCTGCGGGCGTAGACGTAGAGGGCGGCGGGGGTGTCGTCGGCGAGGACTTCCTCGCTGACGCGCAGATGCTTGCTGACGGCGAAGACCATGGGGTGGGGCAGGCCAGCGCTGGCCATCTCGACACGTTTCCAGACCGCGGCACGGCTCCAGAAACCGAGCACTTCTAGATAGACTCGTCGGCCAGTCTCGCGATGGACGAACTCCAGGTCGGGCACGCACACGCCGAGGCCCGGAAGATCCAGGATGGCGTCTGCGGGCGCTGCTTGCCAAGGCGATTCCTGGGCCCGCAGGTCGCCAAGCAGCACCGTCACTTCATCGGGCAGCTCGGCGGCGGCAGCATTCGTGGGCACAACCGAACCGCCGCGCGCGTGGTAGCGCAAGGGGCGGCGATCCCTTCCCCAGCGCAGCTCGGCGTCCACGTCCCAGGCGTCGCAGGCCATGAGCGTGGGCAAGGCCAGGGCGAGCTTGAGTCCGTATTTTGTGGTCTGCTCGAACAGACTGAAGGGTCCGTCGATATCGATGGCGTAGCCGGAGCCGCGCTCGAGTTTTTCCATGGTGTAGAGCAGACGATGGAACTTGAGCTTGCGGAAAAGCGCCCGGTAGCCGGCCGGGCTCGCGCAGAAAACCCGCGCGCGCAGCCGCACGGCGCGCAGGAGCACAGCCTGGTGCTGTGCCAGCTCGAAAATGGACAGTAGCCCATCCGGCGAGGGAAGGTCAGCCTTGCGCAGGATATGGGCGGTCGGTAAATCGGCGTAGAGCGCTTCCTCGATGGCGTCCACGTCCACGCCGCGGCCTTGAGCGATCTCTTGTAACAAGTCGGTGCGGGCGAATTCACCCGTCGCGCTTTGGCGTTGGCCAGCCGCTCGCATGAAGACATCCCGACGCAATTCGACCGGATCGATGGCGGCGCCCTCGTCGAATTCGCAGGTATCGAGGGCGAGCTTGAACAGGGCGCGGGCCAGGCGATTCTCCGATGGACCCATCGCGACATGGTCCCAGGCTTCCAGCAAGGCTCCGCGCGGAAGTCCGACGTGCGCGCGCACGACGGCGATGGCGCTGGCCGCAAGCTCGCGGGCGCGCGGACGCTCGGGTTCGGTCAGTGCCACGACGTGCAGGCGATCGCCGCGGCGCCGGACATGGACGAGGTCAGCGGTAAGCAACGTGGTCGCGACGCCTCATGCTGGTCATGGATTCGCTGGTGCCTCCGGTGACCAGCTCGTAGAGCACGGCGCGCTTGCCTTCGCCCTTGCGCAGGATGCGGCCGAGCCGCTGCACGTGCTCGCGCACGGAACCGCTGCCCGACATGACGATGGCCACGTTGGCCTCCGGAATGTCGACACCTTCGTTGAGCACCTTGGACGTGGCGATGGCGGCATAGGCGCCCTGGGAAAAGGCCTGCAGGATCGCGCTGCGCTCGCTGACCCGGGTGTGGTGGGTGATGGCCGGAATGAGGAACTTGCGTGACAGCAGATAGACAGTGGCGTTGTCCTGAGTGAAGACGATGGTTCGGTCCGCGCGGTGTTGGTGCAGCAGGCGTTCTACGTAGTCGAGCTTGGCCGGAGCGGTGAACGCGATCTCGCGCTGGCGGCGGTAGGCGGCAAACGCGCGCTGTCCCTCGGGCGTGCGCGAGGAGCGAATGATGAAATCGGAGAAGCCACGCGGGCTGGCCATGGAGATGCCATGGTCGGTCAGGAATTGCCGATAGAGGGCGCGCTCGCTGTCGTATTCGGCGCGCTCGTCTGTGGACAGATCCACGGCCACGCGTACGGTTTCGTAGCTCGACAGGTATTCGCCGGCCAGTTCGACGATCTCCTTTCGGTACACGACAGGGCCCACCAGTTCGTCCAGGATGGGGTCGCGGCCGTCGGTGCGTTCGGGCGTGGCGGTCAGGCCCAGGCGAAACGGCGCAAGACAGAAGCGCGCGCCGAGGGCATAGCTTTCACCCGGCAGGTGATGGCATTCGTCGAACACCACCAGGCCGAAACGACTGCCCAAGTGCTCCATGTGCAGGTAGGCCGAGTCGTAGGTTGTGACCGTGAGCGACTGCACGTCGTAGTCGCCGCCGCCCACGATGCCGATCTTGGTCCCGAAGGTGGCACGCAGTCCGTCGTGCCACTGGCGAACCAGATCCAGGGTCGGCGTGACGACCAGGCTGCCGCGCCGGCGGTCGTCGATGGCCATGTGCGCGACCAGGGTCTTGCCCGCCCCGGTCGGCAGTACCACGACGCCGCGAAAACCGGCGGCTTTCCACGCTGACAGAGCCCCGATCTGATACGGCCGCGGTTGGCGATGCACCAGCGCCGGGGAAGAGAGGGTCTCGTAGCGGCGAGCCTCGTCGCGGTAGGCGACTTTCATGCAGCGCAAGGCACGCACGACGTCCGCGTAGCGACAGGCCGGTGCGCGCAAACAAGCGCTGCGCTCGTCCCATGCGCAATCCCGGGGCATCCCGACTGTCTCGGCTGGCAAACCGACAATCTCGACGGTGCCGGCGACAAACCGCAGGACCACACCCGTGCTTGGGGGCGGCGCTGGAATGTCCTCGGTCGTCACGCGCGCGAGTCTGTCACAGCCTGGTGCCTTCGTGCACCCAAGGATGTGTCGCGACGACTACCTTACGGCCTATGGCTTGGCCGTGACGTCCGCCTTGCCCGAGATGGTAATCGTGTCGTCCACGGCGACAAAGAGCAGGCTCGGCCGTTCGATCTTGTGTGCGGTCAGACTCTCGGGAAACTCGAAACTTACGCGGAAGTGCGTGCCATCCTTGGTTTCCAGTTTGATGTCGACGGGGTGGCCTACCGCCACGCCGTGCAACTCGACCGACGCCTGGACGGTGATTTTGGTGGTGCCACTGGTTGGCAGCTTGAACCCAGGCAAGGCCGCGCGCACCGACACCCATGGGTACTTCTCGCCTTCCACGGTTTCCATCATGTGGGAATCGCGGTTGGAGTTGTCACTGTCGAATGTGCCCACTTGCGTCCGCGCCATGACCTTGAGCCCCGAGCCATCCACCGTGCCACGCACGGCCATGGCCTTGCTGACGCCAACGAACTTGTGGAACTTGTGCACGAGTGAGTATTCCACCGTGCCGTTGCCTGACAGCTGGGTGGTCTGAGCAAAGACTTCACCAGGTGCCACAAAAAAACACGCGGCCAGTACCAGGAAGTGGATGAATCTTCTGTAAATCATGAACCGGATTCCTTTCGCTTCGGCCAAAAGTTCGTGTGGGCTCATTCTCGCGTCGCCGACTGTGTCCCCCCCTGGAAATCAGTACCCCGCGTCTGGATGTATCAGGCAGCGTGTGCGCTATGGCGATCCGCATTCTTGCAATAAGATGTCCGAGCGTGCCCCGACGTTTCATGCGAGCTTCCGTCTCGACGCCCAAGATCCCGATTCGGGAGCGCGGATTCCGCATTTATCCATGAAGCGCGCCGTCTGGGTTCTTGCCGTCGTTCTGCTCGTCCTTGCCGTGGCCTGGGATTTCGCGACGGCGACGACTTTTCTTGGCGACGACTATCTTTTTCGCGCTTTTGGTCGCCTGGAGGCAAATCCCTTGCTTGCCTTCGTCGCCGACAAACATGGCGGGGAGTACTACCGGCCGCTGCCCATGCTGATTTGGTGGCTGCTGGAACGCATATCAGGCGGTCAAGCGTGGGTATTCGCGCTGGCCGCGTTTGTGCAGCACGCGCTGTGTGCCGTGCTCCTGGCGGTGGTGGGGCGCAAGACCGGATTTGCGGCCAGGACCGCGGTGCTTGCGGGGTGTTTGTTCTTCGCCGCTCCTGCCGAGCGCGAGGCCGCCCTGTGGTTCTCGGCCAGCACGGATCTGCTAGCGGGCATGGCGATGCTTGGGACGACCATTTGCTTTCTCTCGAACCGGCGCTGGCTGCGCGCGTTTTCGATTGCGCTCGCTGCCGTGGCCTTCTTGTGCAAGGAGAGCGCGTTGGTGCTACCCGCGCTGCTTGCCAGTGCTTGCTGGTTCCGCGCCGCGCGCCAGGGCCGTCCGCGCTCCGTCGCCCGATGCCTGTCGGCGGTCTTGCCCCACCTGGTCGTCGCTGCCTTGTTCCTCGTCGCGCGCACGCTGGTGCTGCGCGGGGTTGGCGGAAGCAACGACCCGCTGGCGCCGTGGTGGGGCCGAGCCGTGCAACTTGCGGCTGGCTTGCTTCACGCCGTGACGTGCTACGCACCCTTGCCGGAATGGGTCGCCTTACTGGCAGGGGCCTGTCTTCTTGCTTGGGCGGGGGCGATCACGTTTCGCCAGCGAGACTTGGCCGGGTTTGCGTTCTTCTGGGTTGTCATCGCGCTTGCTCCCTTGCCCGCGGCCGGCTGGGTGGTGGGCGCAAGGTACTTCTACGTGCCGGCGGCTGGGCTCATGCTGCTGCTTGCGCTGGCGCTCGAGAACACGAGCGGCCTTGCCTCGATCTTTGCGGTTGCGGCGTTTCTGGGGCTCGGCCTTGTGTCGGGGCAGCATCGGGCCACGGAAGTGACGCTCTATCGGCAGGCCGTCGCGGCGGCGAGCGCTGGCATTGGCGAAGGTGTTTTGCGCGGGCAGCGCGTGTTCTTCGTGAGCGGCAGTGTGAAGGACTTGGATCTCGCCGTCAAGCTCGACCGGAAAGCCTCCGCCGCCGTTCGAAGTGCCGTGGTGATTCCGGACGTGCCCGCGTCCTTCGTTTGGGTGCCCCCCGACTTGGCCGGCCGCCTCGACTTTTTGCTGGCGCGGCCGTGCTTGCCACCCTCGGGGGCCTACCGTTTTGGCGACGCCCGACTGGTGGGGCTGGCGCGGCGAGAGGACGCTCCCGACCTCGACCAGGTGCTGACTCGTCTTCCCGAGCTCAGAATCCTGCGCCTTGGGTACAAAGGCGGGAAATTCACAGTCGAGGATCGGACCGAACAGTACACGCGCGGGCGAGAGTAGATGTTCGCTTCTCCATGGCCGCGGCATCGCGTACCATGAGGCACGGCGGTCACCATGGCAAAAGCACAAGCAACCCATCTGGAACTCATCAAGTCGGCGGTCGCACTCGCGTCCAAGCGGAGCTTCGACCATTTGCTGTACGTCGGGGATCTCCTGCTGCCCGAGGACGTCTTTCGCGGCAAGTCGGGCGCGCGCAAGAAGCTGGTCCAGGCCGTGGTCAGCGAAGCCCAGCGCGCCGTCGTCGAGGCTTCGGGGGTGCGGGTTATTCCCCTGCCGCAGTACGATCTTGGCCGCGCCGAGAAACTGAAGCTGGCTTTGGTAAGCGGTATCGCCCGCGGCTTCTACTCCGAGGGCGACGTGGTGGTGGCCTTGCTGTCGGCGCGACCGGTGGGCAAGCCCGATTCGATCCTGGTGGTCAATGTGGGCCCCGATGACGAGGATGTCGGCTTCGGCTTTCTGCGTAGCGAGGGCGTGTCGCCGGAGATTCTGGAAGCGCTCATCGACCTGGCGGTGACCATCGGCGTGGAAGGCTGGGAAGGCCGGCCCGTGGGTTCGCTCTTCGTCATCGGCGATTCGAACAAGGTCATGGAACAGTCGCGGCCGCTCAGCCTGAACCCGTTCCAGGGCTATTCGGAGGACGAGCGCAACATGCTCAACCCCGAGGTCAAGCGGGCGCTGCGCGCCTTCGCGGTGCTGGATGGTGCCTTCGTGTTGCGCGAGGATGGCGTGGTGTTGGCCGCCGGGCGCTACCTCAACTTCGAAGAGAAGGAGGTGCGCATCCCCCTCGGTCTCGGTTCGCGCCACATGGCCGCGGCGGGCATCACCCACGAGACCGATGCCATCGCAGTGGTCATTTCCCAGACCTCTGGCACCGTCCGCGTCTTCCGCCACGGCCGCGCGGTGATGGAGCTGGCCTCGCGGGTCAGGCGGTCCTAAGACGAGGCGAGGGTCCGGCTCTACTGCTTGCTCGGCTCGCCAGGAGACGGTCGCTGCGCTCGGATCTTCGCACGCACGAACGCGCCGCTGACGGAAAGCTCGTCGGGCGGCCAGATGGCATAGCCCTCGGGTCCGATGGTCTGCGGTTCCATCGGCGTGTCGCGCTCGACCAGCGCGGCCTTACCTTTCATCGCTTCCGACAGGCCGATCAGCGCCGCCGTTGACTCGCTCTTGTCGCAGAGGGACCAATTGGTCCAGCTGATCTGGTGGCGGTCCAGGAACGCCAGCCACGTCTCCACCTCGGGCAAGAACAGCTTGCCCCCGCCCGTATTATCGGTGGTTCCCCATTCGGAACAGAAGACGGCCGCGCCGCGATCGAGCGCCGTCTGCACTTTGTCGCGCAGAGCTTGGCCGTGACTGCCAGGGTAGAAATGGAAGGTGTACATCAAGTTCCTTCCCTGCACCGGATCGGCGGCGGCCACATCCACGTCCTGGCTCCACGTTCCCGAGCCGATGAGGATCACGTTGTCCGAATCGCTTGCTCGAATCGTGGCGACCATCTTCTCGGCGTAGGGCTTGATGTCCTCGGCCCAAGAAAGCTGGCCGTTGGGCTCGTTCATGATTTCGTAGATGACGTTCGGGGTCTTCGCGTATTTCCTCGACGCCTCGTCGAAGAACGCCTTCGCCCCGCCGTACACCGGGTCGTTGGGGTTGCCCGGGGTCAGCACGTGCCAGTCCACGATGGCGTACATGCCGTATTTGATGGCCAGGTCGACCCCTTTCCAGACCGCCTGCTTGAGCTCTGGATGGGAGGCATAGCCGCCTTCGCCCACGTACATGGCCAGGCGAACCACGTCGGCCTTCCAGTCCTTGGCCAAGGCGGCGAAGGCCGCGTCGTTCACGATTTCACCCGTCCATTGCAGGCCCATCGTGCTCATGCCGCGCAGCTGGACCGGTCTGCCACTGCTGTCGCACAGATGCGTGCCGACGACCTGCAGCTTGCCGTGCTTGACGGGAAGTGGCGCCTGCTCGACCGCCGCAGCCCGCGGTAAAGGCGCTGTGTTTGCACATCCCTGCAGGGTTAGGACCCATAACCCAATCACCGAGGGCATTCGTTTCATGACAATCACTACTTTACACCCGCGCTGCAATCGCTCCGGGTTGTGCTAGTCCTAGGGTGCGGTTGGTAGCCTTTTGCCGTTTGTGACATCCAAGCACTGGAGGCAGCATGCTTGAAACACCATCACCCAAGGGGCCGGATCTCGCGCAAGGTATTGCTATCGATGAGCTCAAGGATGGCGTTGCGGTCGAGGGACACTTTCTTGGCGAGCCCGTGTTGGCCGTGCGCCGTGGCGACGAGGTCTTCGCGATTGCCGCCCGCTGCTCTCACTATGGGGCTCCTCTCGAGGACGGTCTGGTGGCCGGGGAGAGCGTGCGCTGCCCGTGGCACCACGCCTGTTTCTCCCTTCGCACCGGTGAGGCGCTACGGCCGCCGGCTCTCAGTGCCCTGGACGGCTACGCCGTGGAGCGCGTGGGGAACCGCGTGCGCGTGACCGGAAAGAACGACATCAAGACGGTTCGCACGCCGGCCTCGCAGCCACCTTCCATCGTCATCATCGGAACCGGCGCCGCTGGCAGCGCCGCCGCCGAGACGCTGCGCCGAGAGGGATATACCGGCCCCCTCACCCTGCTGGGCGCCGATCCAGAAGTTCCCTACGACCGACCCAATCTATCCAAGGACTATCTCGCGGGAACCGCGCCTGAGGAATGGATCCCCATTCGCTCGCGCGATTTCTATCAGGAGAAAGGCATCGTTCTTCGCACGGGCACGAAGGCGGTGAGCATCGATGTGAAAGCGCGGAATGTGGTGCTGGAAGGAGGCGAGGCCATTTTCTTCGGCGCCCTGTTGTTGGCAACGGGCGCAGCGCCGCGACGCTTGGACATTCCCGGCGCCGACCTGCCCCACGTGCTGACCCTGCGCAGCCTGGCCGACAGCCGCGCCCTGATCGAGCGCGCGAAAACCGCGAGCCGCGCGGTTGTCATCGGTGCCGGCTTCATCGGACTGGAAGTGGCCGCCGCTTTGCGTGCCCGCGGACTGGAGATTCACATCGTGGCGCCAGACGCGCGACCGCTCGAACGAATTCTGGGCCCGGAACTGGGGAGCATGGTCCAAGGCATTCACGAGTCGCACGGTGTGGTCTTTCATCTGGCCACCAAGCCCGTGGCCATTCGCGAGGGTCATGTCGCGCTGGCCAGCGGCGAATCTCTCCCCGCCGACTTGGTCGTGATGGGGGCAGGGGTCAGTCCCGAAACGGAGCTGGCGGCGCGGGCCGGCCTTGTCATCGATCGGGGCGTGAAGGTGAACGCGTATCTGCAGACGAGCGACGCCGGGATCTTCGCCGCCGGTGACATGGCGCGATGGCCAGACCCCCACACCGGCTCGCTCATCCGCGTCGAGCACTGGGTGGTGGCCCAGCGCCAGGGCCAGACCGCCGCGCGCAACATGCTGGGTGCGCGTGAACCTTTCGACGCCGTACCATTCTTTTGGAGCGCGCATTTCGACGTCACCATTTCCTATGTCGGCCACGCCGAGACCTGGGATCGCATCGTAATCGACGGAGATTCCAAGGCCCACGACTGCCGCGTGGAGTATTGGCGGGGCAAAAAGCGACTGGCGGTCGCCACCGTCAACCGCGACCGCGCCAGCTTGCAGGCAGAAGTGGAAATGGAGACAGCCAATCGATCCAGGTAGTCCTAGGTGCCATCGATCGCGCCGGCATGGTGCACGACCGCACACTGGAAATCATGGACGAGCGGGGAATTCATGAGTAAAGAGAGGGAGTATGGGTTGGAGTAGAGACAGGAAATGAGGGTTGGTCACCATGCGATTACCACTCACTTCGCTTCTTGCTTGTTGTTCCTTTCTGATTTCCACGCTCGCCCAAGCTGGTGACAGCGGGGAAAATGTGGGAGCTTCCGAATCGGCTGCTCCGCAGGAAGGAACTGCGCAGAGTCCGACGCCGACGCCCGCAAACGGTGTACCCCCGGGGCCGGTTCTGAACCCTTTGGGAAAACTCGATTTCGATTTTTTCGGGGCGGATGCGGCAGGCTCACCGGGTCTGAAAGAACCCCTTGTCACGCCGGATCCCGACTTCGAGGCGAGGGTGCATAAGCGGCGTTGGATGCTCAAGACGCATCAGGCGCTGGGACTTGCCACCTGGGCCCTGCTGGCAGCCACGGTCACCATCGGCCAGCTCGACTACAACCAGCTGTACGGGGGCGGTGGAGGCAGTCGAAAGTGGCAGAGCGCGCACACGATCCTGGTCATTTCCACTTCCACCGCATTCCTTGCCACAGGGACCTTGGCCATCTTGGCGCCCAAGCCCTACCCGAAGCCCTTGCGCTTTGACACCGCTCTCGTGCACCGGATCGCCGCGGCCGGCGCGACCTCGGGTATGCTCACGGAGATCGGCCTTGGCGTCTTCACCCACCTACGCGCCCAGGCCGGCAATCCGCACGAGCTACAGACCTTGGCGCGGACACACCAGATCATCGGGTATTCCACCTTGGGCTTGCTTACGGTCGCAGCCACGGTATGGATTTTCTAACATGCGCTGGTTGCTCTTCCTCTTGTTGGTCCTGTGCCTGCCGGCGTGTTCCATTGCCGTGCCGGACATCTCGGCGGCACCGGACCATCCGACCTACGCCCACGACGTCCACCCCTACATCGCGGATCACTGCCTGGTCTGCCACAGCTCGCCGTCCGACAACGGAGCGCCCATGAACTTCCGGCTCGATATCTACGACGACACGGAGAACGGGGAGGTTCTGGGCGCGGGATCCATGTCTGGGGGCATGCGTGACGACGCGGTCCATTCAAATCCACATCAGATGCCCCCTGGGGGCGGTCTGGGACCGAACGGCAAGCAGCTGCTCGTCAACTGGGCTGCCGAGGTGCCACCCCTGAAGTAGAATGTTCAGTCCATGGCCTGTCGCACGCGCGCTTCCAGATCCTCGACGGTGACTTCCGACTGCTGACGCGTGGTCAGGTCGCGCAGAATGAGCTTGCCCGATAGGAGTTCATTGTCGCCCACGATAAGGGCCAGGCGGGCGCGCAGGGCATCGGCGCGCTTGAGCTGGGCCTTGAGGCCGGCATCGCGGTGCTCGATCTCGGTGCGGATTCCTGCCAGCCGCAACTTGTGCGCGACGGGCAGGGCAAAGGCGCGTGCCTTGTCGCCCAGGGCCGCGATGTAGAGTGTGAGCCCGGGGTCGAAGCTTTCGGCGGGCGCGGTCATGGCGAGCAGGAGGCGCTCGACGCCCAGGCCGAAACCCATGGCCGGAACCTCGGGACCGCCCAGCGACGAGACCAGACGATCATAGCGACCGCCGCCGCACACGGTGTTCTGAGCACCGAGGTCGCCGACCTTGGCTTTAATTTCGAAAATCGTGCCGGTGTAGTAGTCGAGCCCACGCACCAGGCGAGGATCCAGACTGTTCTCGACGCCGAGCGAGGCGAGGTGGCCGCGCACCGCCTCGAAGTGCTGCTTGGAGGCGTCGCCGAGAACGTCGAGCAGAATCGGCGCGTTGGCCGCCACGGCCTGCACGTCGGGATCTTTCGAATCGAGAATGCGCAAAGGGTTGGTGTCGAGGCGCTTGCGCGAGAACTCGTCGAGCTTGTCGGCGTGGGCCGCGAAGAAGGTGCGCAGGGTTTCGCGGTAGGCGGTGCGCTCGTCAGGCGAGCCCAGGCTGTTGACCGCGACCTCGATGTCGCCTGTCTTGATGCCAAGGTCGGCGAGCAGGGCCACCAGCATGGCAATCATCTCGGCGTCAATGGCCGGACCGGGCAGGCCGAAGACTTCGGCACCGATCTGGTGGAACTGGCGCAGGCGCCCGCGCTGGGCGCGCTCGTGCCGGAACATGGGCCCCATGTAGTACCAGCGCGTGACCGGCTCGCGGTTCCACTGCGAACGCGAGATGTAGGCACGCACAGCCGAGGCCGTGCCCTCGGGCCGCATACTGACGCTGCTGCCGTCGCGGTCGTCGAAGGTGTACATCTGCTTTTCCACCACCTCGGTGGCCTCGCCGACCGAGCGGGTGAAAAGCGGCGTGTATTCCAGGATGGGAGTGCGCAGCTCGCGGTAGGCGAAGGCATCGAGAATGGTTCGCGCCTTTTCCTCGACGAATTGCCACTTGGCCACGTCGGGCGGCAAGACGTCGTTCATTCCTTTGACGTTTTGGGGTAGCTCATTCACGGCGCGGTTATAGCATTCCCTCGACGACTACTCGACACGGACGACGGCGGCGCCCAGACCAGCCACGACTTGTGCACAGGCGCGCGCAACGGTGGCTTCGTCGCGGCCGTCGAGGGTGATGAGGACTTTGTGGTCGATGGTATCCACGTGCGGATAGGAGCCGATGGCGACGCTGGGAAAGTCGGCCGCGGCTCGGTCGAGGATGTGGGCGATGGCGCCTTCACCGTCGCGCGAATAGATGGCCCGACTGAAGAAGGGCGGGGCGGCGAAGCGATCGCGAATCACGGTGAACTTGCGCTGCATGATCGACGGCACGCCGGGTAGAACGTAGACGTTGCGATAGGCAACGACGGGCCAGCGCGAATGCGCCGTGCCCTCCCCGTAGATCAGGTTGGCACCCTCGGGCACGTCGGCCATGCGCAGGTCGCGCTCGAAGAATCGATCCCCGCTGAATGCGCGAATCGTCGCCGCCACGTCCGGATCGCGCACCACAGGCACCCCGAAGGCCGCGGCGATGGAGCCGATGGTCACGTCATCGTGGGTGGGCCCGATCCCGCCCGTGGTGAAAACCAGGTCGTAGGTCGCGGACGAGGAGCGCACGGCGGCCGCGATGTCCTCGGGAACGTCGGGAATGATCTCGATGCGCCGCACGGCCACGCCCAGCTTGCGCAGCTCGCGCACCAGGAAGCGCGCGTTCTGCTCTTCGACCTTGCCGGAAAGAACCTCGTCGCCAATCACGATGATGGCGGCGGTGGGGGCTCGTGTGATTTCACCCATGGCGTCGGGGCAACCATACCGGGCTTTGCGCCAGGTTCAAAACACCTCGGACCAAGAAAAACGGGTGAAGGCGCCGGTGCCTCCGTTCGGCGGGACGGCTCGTCCGGCCGTGACCGAATCCGGGGCGAGGTTGGTGATCTCGAGGGCGCCGCTGGAGCCGAACAGATAGATGCGCCCGCCGAGAATCACGGGAGAGGTGACGGGTTCGCTGGCCACGTTCGCTCCCAGGCGCTGCGCGACGGTTCCGGTGGCCGCCATCTGGTGGATGGTGAAGTAGGTCTGCCCACGTGTGCAGCCGTCCGCCGCGGGCACGTACCACATGGTCATGACCTGGAATCCGGAGGCGTCCGCCAAGAGGATTCCGAGCGGGGTCGAGGTTGGCCGCGCGGTGATGGGCATGGAGGTCTTGCATGTCACATGGCCGTTCGAGTCGGCTTGCGTGACCCCACAGATTTCGTTGTCGTTTCCCACCGTGAGCGTGATTTGTCCGCCATTGCCCCATGTCGTGTCTTTGACGATGCCGGTGAAGTTGCCCTGGGTATCGGCTTGGGCGTTCTCTTTCCAGAAGACCATCTTGGACGGTGGCAATGCAGTGGTGTCCAGGTCGAGGTTGGAGTTGGTCACCAGCACGGGGAAGATTTCGTGCCCGAACGCGGTGGTCGTCGCATCGCGATCGAGCTGAACCACGGTGGGTGAGAAATGCAGGGGATGGTCGCAGGTCAAGGCTTGGTCGAGGGTGAGGCCGGCGCCAAACACGTAGCGGAATAGCTGGCCCGAGGTGTCGCCGAAATAGCCGGCCACGAGCTTGTTGTCCTGGCCTCTGGCGAAATCGCGCGCGGTGGCGACATCGGTGAGGGCCGTGTACTCCTGCGTGCAGGCGGCGGTGGGTGCAATCGCATCGGTCGTCAAGATGTTGCCCGTGGCTGCCGAGGCGGTGATAAGGGCTCGGCCCTGCGTCGTACTGCCGGTTGTCACGGGATAGCCGGATGCAAAGGCGACTCGGTAGTCATCCATGCTGGCGGTACGGTTCAAAAAGTAGGCCGGCAGCGAAATGGTGTTGCCGAGCACGTTACCGTAGGCCGAGGCGCTGGCGCCATATCCGGTGTGCCATTGCACGGTGACCGGGGGATTGGCGATGTCGGTGGCCGCGAAGGGCGCGGTCACGTCGAGCATGAAGGTGTTACTGCCTCCATAGCCCTCGGGCATGATGAGCAAGGTCTTCCACGCCGCCAAGGCTGCGTCGCTGCAATTGCTCACGCATAAGGTCTTTGCCTTGGGCGAGTCCGCAAGTCCAAAAATGTGACTGTACGGGTCGGGCTTCTGCCCACCTTGTGAATACTGCTGGCGCACGATGGGCATCATGTCGGGCGGCAGGAATGCGAAGGCCTCGCTGCCTGCTTGATGCAATGTCGACCCGAGGACCGTGTCTTCCAGGAAGAAGGCGTGCAAGAGTCCGTCCGACGAGCCCACATAGATGAGGTGGGGGCGATTCTGGTACTTCAGGAAGAACTCGTGCCCTCCCGGCTCAGGGACGTCGCCTGGGCTCGCGATGTCGATGGGGGTCGAGTTGATGATGGCGCCTAGGATGGATGGATTCTTGTAGGTGGGGTCGCCAAGCAACCAACGTGCGACGGATTCGGCTTCGGTGGCCGAGGCGCCGAGCCCCATCGCGGCCAGGGTGCTCTTGTTGGTCACGGCGTGGGTTGTGGGATCCACTGCGATCTGCACCATGCCCGCGCCATCCCATGTGTAGATACGGCGCTGCCACCAGTTCGTCGCGGCGAGCTTTTGGTAGGCATCCCAGGAAAGGGCCGGGGAGGCGCCGCTTAGATTGTAGGCCAGGAGGTGGCCTTTCCATTCCGGGAAGTCCATGCGCGAATCGAGGGCGTATTTGCCTTCTGCAACGGTGGTTGCCTGCTGCGTGCCCGCCGAGGTGCTGGTGGGCGCGGTCGAGTAGCTGCCCCTGACCGCATTGTAAATCACCATCTGCAGGGCCGTGTTCAGCTCGTCCTCGTTGCTCGCCAAGTACGCGAATGGTGCAACGCCGTCGCCGTCGGCATCGGTGCCACCCGCGCGCGCGATGTTGTCGTTGATGGTTCTCGGCGGGCCAGCGTTGACGTCTCCGGAGAATCCCACCACGAAGGTTTTGACGCCCAGGTTCTGGCGCAAGTTGTATGCCGCCAGAACGGACTTGCACGTGCAGCCCGCGCTAACCGGATTGGCTGCGGCGCAGGCAGTGGCGTCGCAGCTGTTGTCGCCAGGGCCGTTGGCTGCGCCATCCGTGATGAGCAGAACGTAGTTGTCGCGACAGGCAAGGTGATCTTGGGGAATTCCGGCAAGGGAATTTCCGTTCTTTACGGCGCTCATGTAGTCGTAGGCGCTGGTATTGATGGTCTTCGAGACATCGTTCTGCAAGGTGCAGCCGGTGGGAGTGCCCCAGTAGAAAATCAAACCTCCGTCGGCGGCCGGGGCCATGGCTTGCGTGATGGAAGTGGCTGCGGTTTGCGAGATCGTCGCATCGTCCGCGGTGCTCAAGAAGGGGGCAAGCTGCCTGTCCCAGCGACCGCCGCAGGTAGCGCTGCACGTTGAGCCGCAGTCTGGAAAATCAAGCGGGGGCGCGGCGCCGCCGTTGTAGTAGTTGTTGAGCGGCTGGTAGTAGCTGTAGTTCTTCGCGCCTACCGTGATGTCATGCCCGCCGTAGGTTGACTGCGTGATCATGGTGGTCGAGTTGCCGCCGATGCTGCCGGTGTACTGGTAGTAGGCACCTTCGAAGCTCCCGAGTCCCAGGGCTCCTGGCATGTCGCAGGTGTGGCCGCACCAGTCGTTGTCCATCTCGATCCAGGTCTGCCAGTCCGAGCGCACCCGATAGCGGCTGTTGGGGGAATCCCGCAGGGTCATGGTGACTCCGTTGATGTTGCAGGTTTGGGTAGGCCCCGTGTGATTGTCCCAGCAGTGCGAGGAGGCGAGCTTGTCCAGGGTTTCAAAGAGCGTGATGACCCCGGTCGAGCCCGAGGTGTTCAAGTAGTAGGGAAAATACCCGGACTGGTAGAAGGTCATGAGGCCGAAATTGAGCAGCTTGTAGTTGTTGTTCACCACGGCGGTGACGGCGCGTTTGGCCACCACCGCGCGCGAAGTGGCAGGGCCGCAGGCATCGCCAGCGGTAGCGCAGTCCGAGTCCTTCTTGCACACCGTCTGCGCGATGAGACACATGCGGATGGGTCCCGGCGCGCCGTTGCTGCTGGGAACGCATGTGTCCGTGCTGCTCACGGGCTGAACGCAGTTGTTCGCTGGCGGGATCACACAGTTGTTCGTGGGGGCGCCGCAAGAATTCGTCGTCGCCACGCAGGTGTTGTCGGTCTTGTTTACACAGGTGTCCTGCGGTTGGTTGCAGATGTTGTCGGTGCCATTGCAGGTCTGGGCCGAAAAGATACAGGTCTGCGCACCCGAACACCTCATGTAGCTGTTGTTGCACTTGTTTCCGTTGCCAGAGCATGCGCCGTAGGAGGGAGTCGGGCAGTCGGTGTCGATGCGGCAGGTATCGTTCGTGGAGCTGCAGGTTTTGTAGCTGGGGCAATCGTTGTTTCCCGTGCACCCGTTCCTGGGCGTGCCACCGAGGCTGCAAGTGCCCGCGCTCGACGTGGGCGGACAGTCCGAAGCCGATGCACAGGTCGTCGAGGTCGAGTGGGCGCACACGTTCGCGCTGGCGCAGTTCCCGCCAGGGTTGTTGCACGTGGCATTGGTGTATTTGCACTTTCCAACAGCGTCGCAGGGAGTGCTGTCGCCGCAGGGGACGCCAGTGGCCGAGCAGAAGCTGTTCTGCGCGGGACAATCGGAGTCCTGCGCGCAGTTCCCGGTCGTATACGAGCAAACCGTGTCGACCGCTGTTTGGGTAGCGGTCCCGGTCTGGGTGCTAGTCGCAGTCTGGGTGCCGGTCGCGGTCTGGGTGCCGGTCGCGGTCTGGGTGCCGGTGCCTGTTTGCGTGCCACTACCGGTCTGGGTACCTGTTGCTGTCAGGGTGCCCGTCGCAGTCTGGGTGGCGCTCGTTGTTTGGGTGTTGGTCGCGGTCTGCGTGCTGGTCGCCGTTTTGGTGCCGGTCGCGGTCTGGGTACCTGTTGCTGTCAGGGTGCCCGTCGCCGTCTTGGTGTTGGTGTTGGTCTGCGTGCCAGTACCGGTCTGGGTGCCTGTTGCTGTCAGGGTGTTGCTCGCGGTCTGGGTGCCTGTCGCGGTCTGGGAGGAGGTCGCGGTCTGGGTGCCGGTTGCGGTTTGGGTGGCAGTCGTTGTCTGGGTGCCTGTCGCAGTTTGAGTGCCGGTAGCCGTCTGCGTACCGGTCGTGGTCGTCGTGTTCGAGAAGGTCCAAGTTTTGGACTGGGTTCCCGTGACCGTTCCTGACGCAGTCACGGTAGCACCAATGAGGCCTGATCCGGTGCCTATTGAGATCTGGGAGACCGTGGTGGTCTTGGCGCTGGCGTCCATGAAGACCAGCGCCGTCCCGGTGGAAAGGACATTGCCGGCGACCGTTCCGGTCACCGTGAACACTTTGGTGACCGTGCCTGTGTACGTGGCGGTCACGGTGCTGGTGGCGATTGAGGTCACCCATCCCAGGGCATAGTCCGTTGTGGAATAGGTCAAATCCCAGAACCAGGTATACGACCTGCTATACGACGCCGTGTTGGTGGCCGTGACGGTGCCAAAGAGTGTCACGGTCGCGGTGGCCGTCGACGTTTGCGTCTTCGAGTTCGTCACCGTGTTGGTACTGGTCCCGGAATTCGTGTTGGTTCCGGTGTTCGTGCTGGTTGTGGTCTTGGTGTTGGTTCCGGTATTCGTGCACGTTGAGAAATTCGTGTTGGTTCCTGTTTTCGTAGTGGTTCCGGTGTTGGTGTTGGTTGCGGTGTTGGTCGCGGTCTGCGTGCTGGTCGCCGTGTTGGTGTTGGTTCCGGAGCTCGTGCTGGTCGCCGTGTTGGTGTTGGTTCCGGAGCTCGTGTTGGTCGTGGTGTTGGTGTTGGTTTTGGAATTCGTATTGGTCGCGGTCTGCGTGCTGGTCACGGAATTGGTGCTGGTCACGGTATTGGTGCCGGTCGCGGAGCTCGTGTTGGTCGTGGTGTTGGTGTTGGTTTTGCAATTCGTGTTGGTCGCGGAATTGGTGTTGGTCGCGGTCTGCGTGATGGTCACGGTCTGCGTCTTCGTGGAGGTCTGGTGGCAGTTCCAAATGGGCACCGAGCAGACACCGGGATCTTGCGTACAATCGCTGATGGTCGTGCACAGGCTGCTACCGTCCTTCTGGCAGTAGCCGTGCCGACAGTCGTCATCCGATTGACAGGTCTTGCCCCAGGCTTTGCACACGCCAAGAACCCCACCGTTTCGGCAGTTCACACCGTTGTCGCAGTCCACGCCAACCTCGGTCGAGTTGGCGAACTGGCCGCCTGGTACGCCGGTCATCGAGCCGGAGGTGTCGAGCACGATGAGCATGTTGGCCTTGTGCAGCTGCCGCTCGATCACCACCAGCGGGTTGACGCGGGCATGGGAGGGCGCTACCGCGAAGCAGGACCAACCCACCATCGCCACGACCATGGCCGCAGCCGATAGGCGAGGCCGGCGCGCCCTACGCAATGTGCGCCTACCAGCCGCCGTGCATTGGAACCGCTTCACCTCTGGTTTCATCGACCGAAACCCGCTTCCCATTGATGTTTTCGCCCGCCAGGTCAGCTACTTCTTGCAACCCGCGATGACTATTTTACGAAATAAAAGACGTAAGTAACATTACAGTAATATGAAAATAGAAAAGTCGTCGTGCGAAATCGAGGCCTTGGCGGATTGCTGCCGCGCGCACGCGATGGCGCCTCCTACTTACTCAGCAACCTTCGCGCCAACTTGGTGGGGGCTCACGCCGATCGCGACCTTCGGCGTTTGACGTGGACCAGTGCTGGGGTGCTACGCCTTGCGTGGCATGGCTTCGAGAGAGGTCTCGACCAGGCGAATCTCGATCATGAGATCGCTGGCCAGGCGTTCGAGGGCGGCGCGCAGGGTGGATAGGTCGGCGTTGCTCGGCAGGCGCACGCGTGCCTTGGCCTGGAAGAGCATCTCACCCGACATCGGCGCGCTTGTGCGGTCGGTGGCCAGCTCCTCCACATTGGCCCCGCTGTTGGCCAGCAGCTGCGAGATCTCGCGCACGATGCCCGGCCGGTCGAGTCCCACAAGTTCGAGATCGAGGGTGCGTCCTGGCGTGGCTTCGCCAGCCCCACCGCTCGGTTCGCCGACGACCCTAAGGCCGCGGGCATCGAGATCGGCGAGGGCAGCCTGGAGTGCGGCCGCTTTGTCGCTTGGGACCTCGATGCGCAGGATGCCGGCGAACTTGCCTGCCAGACGAGCCATGCGGCTTTCCAGCCAGTTGCCTCCGTGCGAAGCGACCACGGCGGCCACCGCCTCCACCAGGCCGGGACGATCGGGGCCGATCAGGGTCAGAACCAAGTCAGTCATGGCGATGGCTTCAGACGCGCAGGTGAAGGGGATAGTGTTTCTCGATGGACTCGCTGCAGGCGTCGGTGACGAGCTGCCAGATGTTGCGCATCTGCGCCTCGATGACGCTGCCCTCGTCGATTTCCTCGGCGTCTTCTTCCTCGTCTTCGTCCTCGTCCTCGAATTCCTCGTCCTCGATGGCCAGTTCTTCTTTCATTTCTTCCAGTATCTCCTGCAAGGCATAGGCGGACGCCACCCGGAATTCGCCCACCGTCAGCGGGCCTTCGAATTCCAGCGGCAGGTAGATGTCTGCGGCAACGTCGTGGGCGTCGAGCCTGTCCAGGAACTCGGTCATGGCTTCCTCGCTCAGGCGTTTGGCGAAGGTGTGCGTGGTGTGGTCGTCCTGGGCTGGCAGTTTTGCGCCAGCTTGTTCCAGCAGACGCCCGAGCGACTTCATTTCTTCATCGTCCAGGCGATCCGAGAGCGGGGCGAGTTCGATTGCCGACATGACCAATACGGTGCCGCAGCCAGAGCGCGCCGTCAACGTCGCGAGCGGTCTTTTTGTTCTCGCTCGCCATCCCTTCCGCCGTTCACACAAAAGCAACGTGGCCGTCGGATTCGACATCTCATACTTGACCAGGTATGGATGCCCTAGCGGACATGACATTGAGCTCAGGACCAGATGCGGCTTGGATAACGTCACGCATACAGTCGGCTCGCGACGCGGCTAGGCGTGGTCTCGATGAGGGCAGGTCCGGGCTCGATATCGTGAATGCCCTGACGGCGGCGGTCGAGGCTTCGATCCGCGAGGTGCTTTCCTACCATTTTGCCCAAGCCAACATCGGTTCGTCATCGGGCGTTGCGGTTCTGGCGACCGGAAGTTTCGGGCGCCGCGAGCTTGCGCCCTATTCGGATCTGGACCTGCTCTTTTTGTGCGAGAAGAACCCCGACAGCAAGATCGAGGACTTGGCGCGGTCGATCCTGCTGCCGCTCTGGGATGCCAAGGTCGATGCCGGGCACGCCGTGCGCTCCGTAGCCGATGGACTGGGCTTGCCCGACAAGGATCTGGCGGCGGCGACGGCTTTGCTCGACGCCCGCTTCTTGGTCGGTGACGAGCGCTTGGCCTTGGACTTTCTGGCCCGATACCAAGCCAGGGTCGCGGGGGCTAGGCCGGACGGCTTGGTGGCGCGCCTACGCGAGGAGCAGGAGGGGCGGCACTCGCGCTTCGGCGACACCATCTTCATGCTCGAACCCGACCTCAAGAACGGGCCGGGGGGCGTTCGCGACCTGTGTGTCGGCCGGTGGGCCGCGCAGGCGCGATTTCACGCATCGACTCCGGCGCGCTTGGAGCAGCTGGGAGAGATGTCGGCCCGTCAGGCCGAGGCATGGGCGCGAGCGATCAACTTCACCCTGAAGCTGCGCTTAGCCTTGCACCTAATCGCGGGGCGGCGACAGGACCAACTGCGCTTCGACCTGCAAGAACGGATAGCACCGCTTTTCCATGCCGAAGGCACTTGGGCCGACGACGAAAGTCGGCCCGCGGTCACCCCGGCGGTCGAGGCCCTGATGCACGACTTTCAGACCCACGCACGCACCATCGCGCGCACCACCGAACGTCTCATGCAGCGGGTGTGCGCGCCACGCCATGATCGTTCGGTGACCCGGCCCGTGGTTATTTCGGCGGGCACGCCGGGCGACCCGAGCTTTGTCCAGCGCAAGGGTAAACTTGAAGTGAAGGATAGCTTGATATTTGAAAAGCATCCATCCGAAATGATTAGGATATTCTGCGTTTCCCAAGATGTTGATTCCGGCATTGGTCTGACCACCCTAGACATGATTTCCGAGCTGGCGGCAAGCCACGCTCAGCCCCTGCGCGACGATCCCCAGTCGGCCAGGTATTTCCTCGATGTGCTCACCAACGTGAAGGACGCTGGTACACCGTCGCGCCTGGAGCAGATGCACGACCATGGACTCGTTTCCGCGCTGCTGCCCGAGTGGGGGCCGGTGTCGGGACGCGTGCAGCACGACATCTACCATGTGTACACCGTGGACCAGCACTCACTCTATGCCGTGGCCACCCTGAAGGCCGTCGCGCGTGGCGAGCTTCGCAAGGATTACCCGGAGGTGTGCGACGCCTATCCCGATGTGGTTCGGACCCAGGCGCTGTTCGTCGGCTTGCTTCTTCACGACGTGGGCAAGCCCCTGGGCTCGAACCACGCCGAGAAGGGGGCGGTCATGTCCGAGCGAATCGCCGGCCGGTTGGGGCTCTTGCCCGGGGACGTCGGTCTGGTGGAATTCCTGGTCCGGGCGCACCTCGAAATGGGGAACAACTCGCAGCGGCGCGATTTGCAGGATCCGAGCTTGCTCGACTTCTTCGCCCGTACCTGCGGCGACGAAGAGAGACTCCGCCAGCTCTTCATCCTGACCTTTTGCGACCTGACCTCGACCGGGCCCAAGACCATGACCCGGTGGAAATACGAGCTTCTATACGAGCTCTTCGACCGCACGCTCAAGTACATGCGCCGCGGGCCCGACTTGCTAGCCGCCGAGCGCGCCGAGCTGGCGGAGGAGCGCCAGCACCAGGCGGCGGCGCTTCTCGAAGAAGACTCGCACTCCGCGACCGCTGTGGTGGCCTTCACCGGGTTGCCCGATCGCTACTTCGCCGAGCAAGAGGCCGACAAGATTGCCGACCACGTGCGCCTGATGCGCGGCCGAAATTCCCCCTGTGCCCTGGCAGTTACCCATTCCGAGCGAGGAACATTCTCGGAATTGGTCCTGGCCGCCGACGACGTGCCGGGGCTTCTGGCCAAGGTCGCGGGCGTGCTCTACGCCAACCGCATCGACATCCTGGACGCGGCCATCTACTCGCGCGAGCCGGTTTTCCCTCTGCGCAAGCAGGGCGAGGCGCTCGACGTCTTCCGCATTCGCAAGGAGCCGGACGGTGCCGTGACCGATCCGTATCGCATCGAAGCCATCCGGCGCGATTTGGAGGAGGTTCTGTCGGGGCGGGTCACCGTGGAATCGCTGGTGGCTAGGCGCCCACCTCCCTCATCGCTCTACCAGCGGGCCAAGCCAAAGGTTCCGCCAACCCAGGTCAACGTCGACAACGATTCCAGCCGCACTTTCACGGTCGTGGAGGTCTTCACCGAGGACAAGCCCGGCGTGCTCTACACCATCACCCACACCCTGGCCGAGCAGGGGCTGGACATTCACCGCTCGCGCGTCGGCGTGGCCGCCGATCGGGTGGCCGACATCTTCTACGTTCGCGACACGGCCTCGGGTGACAAGATCGAGGACGACGAGCGCATCGCAGCGCTCTCCGAAGCGCTCAAGCTGGCGCTGAAGGCAAACTGATCGCCGAATTCGGATGTGTGATACGGAGTGTTGACCAACGGTTGGGCTTGACGGGGCAAGCGGGTCCGTCGGAACCTCAGGGCATGCTGGCAATACAGGGGATCTCCCAAATCGTTCTCGTTCTCCTTCTGGCCGCGGGTCAAGAACCGGGCGGTGCTGCCAAGGGCGGCGCGGCCGAGCTGGAGCGTGGGGAGAAGCTCTTCAAGGCCGGCGATCTCGCGGGTGCCTTGCAAGCCTTCGACAACGCGGGCAAGGCCGATGCGAAGGATCCGCGCGCGCCCTACCTGCGCGGGGTGGTGCTCGAAAAGAAGAACGACGGAGCGGGCGCCGAAAAGGCCTATCGCGAGGCCATCGCGCGCGACAGTCACTTCGGTCCAGCCCACAACAACCTGGGCGCCATTCTGCTCGGCAGGAACGACCTGCCGGCCGCCGAGAAGGAGCTTCTGGCGGCGATGTCGAGCGATCCCAAGAACGCCAGCGCTGCCTTCAATCTGGGACTTGTGCGTGAGGCGCAGAAGCAGCCCCGTGAAGCCGCGGTCGCCTATCGCAAGGCCCTCCAGATCAATCCCAACGATGGCACCTGCCACGCCAACCTGTGTTCCGTTCTGCGCAAGGTCGGCGATTTGGATGGTGCCATCGCAGAGTGTCGCCAGGCGGTTCGTCTCATGCCGGAAAGCGCGGTGGTGCTGACCAACCTTGGGCTGCTGCTGTCCGACAAGAAGCAGTTCGAAGAGGCGCGGGAGCAATTGCGTCTGGCGACCCAGAAGGACGCCAAGTTTGCCCCGGCCTGGACCGGGCTTGGCCGAGTCGAGCTGCGGCGCAAACAGGCTGCAGCGGCGGTGGAGGCGCTTTCCAAGGCGGCAAAGCTCGAAGCCAAGGACAGCGGCGTGGCCGCCGACTACTGCCGGGCCTTGGTCGAGAAGGATATGCACGCCAAGGCGGCCGAGGAAGAATGCCGGCGGGCTGTCGCCCTCGACGGAAAGAACGCGTTGGCTCACTACGAGTTGGCGAAGATCTTGGTGGCGCGCGGCGACTGCACTGGCGCCAAGGCCGAGGTCGGCAGGCTGGGGACCATCGAGACCGCAGCAGCCAAGGCCAAGGCCCAGGCCGAGGAGATCGTCAAGACCTGCGTTCCCGGCAAAGCGGTCAAGCCTACGGCTGAGGCCAAGGGCGGCGAGCGACCGAGCAAGAAGTAGGCATTCGATTGTCGCGACAAGCGAATGGATTCAAACACAGAAAACGCAGAGGACGCCGATGAAGAAGGGGTCCAAGATCCGAGAACCCCATCCCTTCCGACCTCTGTGTCCTCTGTGTCCTCTGTGGTGAAATTCTGCTCTTCCCGCGCCGCGGCTGTCACGGTGCTTGTTGTGCTGACCTCGATGGCGGGATGCCGGCGGCCGGCGCCGGTCAAGCAGCCCATGTCGCTTAGCCACAAGCGGCATATGGAAGCGGACATGAAGTGCCTTACCTGTCATCCCGGCTCCGAGGAGCAGGCACTGGCCCAGTTCCCAACCGTAGCGGACTGCATGGACTGTCACGGCAAGGCGCGCGGAAATAGCCCCGATGAACCCAAGGTGCGGGACTATGCCCAGCGCGGCCAGGAGATCCCGTGGGTGCGTGTCGACAAACTGCCTGGCCACGTCTACTTCTCCCACGCCACGCACGTCACACTGGCCAAGATGAAGTGTGAGGACTGCCATGAGGGCATCTTGGCTGCCACGCAGGTGCTGACCCTGCCCGACGTTCATCAGACCATGGAAGATTGCATGCGCTGCCACAAAGAGCGCAATGCCAGCAACCAGTGCAAGACTTGTCACAAGTGACCCATGCCTGACTTCGGACGACGTGGATTTCTGGGCAGCGCCGGCCTCCTGGCTGGGGTGGCGGCAGGTTGTCGGCCGCGCCAGGATCCCTACGCCGCCCAGAAACCGCCCGTGCCGGTCGAGCGTGGACTGCGCCCAGGCAGCGAGAAATTCGTTTTCACGACGTGTGGGCTGTGCCAGGCAGGCTGTGGCCTGCGCGTGCGGGTCGTCGACGGGCGCGCGGTCAAGGTCGATGGCAACGTGGAATCGCCGGTCAATCGCGGCGGCCTGTGTGTGCGCGGGCAAGCTGGGCTGGAGCTGCTCTACCATCCCGACCGCATCCGCGGACCCAGGCGCAGGGTAGGGGCGCGCGGGGAAAGTCGCTGGCAGGCGATCTCCTGGGACGAGGCCATCGCGCAGCTGGCGACCGAGCTGTCCAAGCTGCGCGCCGCGGGCGAGCCGCAATCTCTGGTGGTGCTGGACGGGGAGCTCTCGGGCACGACGCACGCCTTGTGGGCGCGCTTTCTCCAGGTCTTCGGCAGCCCCAACCACATCGGTCACGGCGCCACGGGATTCGGGGCCATGGCCCAGGCCGTGCGCCGTCTGACCCGCAGGACATGCCTGCCGGCCTACGATTTCGAGCGTTCGCGATGCATGCTGATGGTGGGAACCGGCGCGCTCGAATCCTCGCCCCATTTCATCCACCTGGCACGAGCGCTGGTGGGCGAGGCTCGCCCGCGCCTGCTTTGCGCTTCGCCGCGCTTGCCGCCCATGGCGAGCTTGGTGGACGAGTGGCTTTCCTTGGCCCCCGGCGCATCCGCGCCGCTGTTGCTCGGAGTGATGCACGTTCTCTTGCGCGAGCAACTGGGCGACGAGTCGGTCCTCGAAGAGGCCAGTGGCTTTGCACCCTGGGTTGACCGCGCCGGCACCCGACAGCCCGGTCTGCGCGAACAGGTCATGTCCGAGTTCACGCCCGACAAGGTCGAATCGTGGACCGGGATTTCCGCTGCGCGAATCGCCGATCTCGCCCGAGAGCTGGTCGCCGTCCGGCCCTCGGTGGTCGTGGTCGATGAGGGCATGTGCGAGCAGGCGACGGCCTTCGCGGCCCTGCTCGTCAACGCCCTTCTTGGCAGCATCGACGTGCCCGGTGGCATGTTGCTGGATTCCGCGGTTGCACTGGCCGATTTCGGCGTGGCCGATCTGGACGACGTGGCCCGGACCGGCCTGCGTTCGCCGCCCGTCGATGGTCGCGACGGTCGCGAGGGCCGCCAGCCGGACCAGCGCGATTTCCAGGCGTCGCGGATTCTCGGGCTGCCCGAGGCGATCTTATCGGGCAAGCCCTACGCGACCCGGGTCTTGCTGTTGAGCTATTCCAATCCCGCGTATTCGAAGCCCGGCCAGCAGCGCTGGCGCGAGGCCATCGCCAAGGTTCCCTTCGTCGTCTCCTTTTCACCCGTTCTCGACGAATCGGTCCTCTCCGCCGATCTGCTGCTGCCCGATCACACCTTTTTCGAGCGCTGGGATGTGGTTGCGCCTGAAGGCTGCACAGGTGCACTCTCGCTTCGCCAGCCCGTGGTGCGTCCGCTCGCGGACACTCTGCAAACCGGCGAGGTCATCCTTCGCCTGGCGCGCTGCCTCGGGCCGGGCATGGGCAGCGCTTTCCCGTGGCCCGACTACCGGGGCGCCGTGCTGGCGGGACTTGGAAATGCGCATGCTGGCGGCGAGGCCGTGGGCGCCGAGGCCGTGATGGGGGCTCTCGAATCCACGGGCCTGTGGCGTCTCCCCCCAGGGAAACGCGCGAGCTCGCATTCCGATGACAAGCACCCGGCGACGCGAGTCTTCGATGTGCAGGAGACACTGTCGTCCGCGCCAGCGCCTACCGTGGGCGATCCGGTGCGGTTTCCATTCGTGCTGGTGCCCTTTCGCGGTCCCGGCTACGCCGAGGGTGGAATGCGGTCCCTGGCGTGGTTGTGCGAGCTGCCCATGTGCACTGGAGATCCGTGGCGGGAGCGCGTGGAGATTTCGCAGAAGGATGCGCGGAGACTCGACATCGAGGATGGCGACGCGGTCATCGTGCAATCACCGGTGGCCCAGGTCGAAATGCGAGCGGAGGTTCGCGCCGACATCAGGCCGGGCGTGCTGGGCGTGCCTTTGGGGGCCGGACCAGGGCCAGCCCATCCCGCCTTGCCGAGTGCGGGCAGCTTGCTTGTCGGTGTCGCCGACCCGACTTCGGGGCATTGGTTTGCGTGTGCCACGCGCGCGCAGGTGAGGAAGGGCGCGTGAGCAAGAACGGCCGCAAAGTCACCACTCGTCGCGAGGTCTTGACCCTGGCGGCGGCGTCCACGGCGGGTGTGGCTTTGACCCGTGCGGTGAGGGCCGCGGGCAGCGCCCCCAGCCTCGCGGCGACGCCAGCGAACGGGCGACACCGCTTTGGTATGGCCATCGATCTCGACCGCTGCACGCGTTGCCAGGCCTGCGTGGTGGCCTGCGCGGCGGAGAACAACGTGCCCCCGCTCGGAGCGCAGCGCTCGGCGCTCACGCGGCCCATTCACTGGATGGACATGCTGATTCCCGATGTCGACGGCGCGGGTTCGGAACTGGGCCATGGCCCCGCGCCCATTCCGTGCATGCATTGCCAGCGGCCAGAGTGCGTGAAGGTTTGTCCCGTGGGCGCGACCTACCAGGCAGACGACGGCGTGGTGGCCCAAATCTGGGATCGCTGCATCGGTTGCCGCTATTGCATGGTTGCGTGTCCCTACGGTCGTCGCTACTACAACTGGACCGAGCCAGCGTGGCCTGGCGGCGACCTGAGCAGCGCGAATCCCGACGTCGCGCTTCGCCCCCTTGGCGTGGTGGAAAAATGCACCCTGTGCCAGCACCGAATCCGGGCGGTTTTCGAACATGCCCGCATCGACGATGAACCCGTGGCCGATGAGGCGCTCCAGCGACTTCCCGCTTGCGCCGCCACGTGTCCGGCGCGCGCGATTACTTTCGGCGACCTAGCCGATCCAGACTCTGCGCTGTCTAGGCTGGCCAAGGATCCGCGCGCCGTGCAACTTCTGGCGCGGCTTGGAACCGGTCCCAAGGTTTTCTACCTGCGAGGCAGACGATGAGGCTTCGTCCAGGGGCCGTGCTCATCGCGCTCGTGGCGCTGCTTTTGGGAATGCTGGGGCTCGGCGGCTATGCGTTCTTTCAGCAAGTCGCGCGCGGCGACGTGGTCACGGGCATGCGCACGGTGGGCGCGGGCGGCGCGGTGTGGGGTCTTTACGTGGTGATGGACGGATTCTTCTTGGGCGCGGGGGTGGCCGTCATGGCCTGTGCGTGCATCGCCCGCTTCTCCCGCGACCAAGCCATGGAGGCCGTCGCGCGCATCGCCATGCCCGTGGCCATCGCGTGCTTCCTGGGCGCTGGGCTTTGCGTGCTGGCCGATCAGGGCCGGCCGATGGCCGCACTACGCAGCCTCTCGCTCGTCGCGCGGCCACAATCGCCCATGTTCACGACTTTCACCTCGGTCGGTGCGGTCTGCTTGTTCGCCAGCCTAGTCCACTGCGTGCTCTCGCGTCGGGCCGATCTGGCCGAATACGCGAAACGACCGTCCGTGTGGCAACCCCTGCAACGCCTGCTTGCCGCCGGGTACCGTGGCAGCACAGCCGAGCGCTACCGACGGCAAAAAGCAGGGTTCTGGATGTCGCTGCTCATGTTGCCCGCGCTCTTGGCTCCGCTGACGGCACTGGCCATCATCTTCGTCATGAGACCGGCGCGCCCGCTTGCCATGACCTTGCTCGAAGTGGCCGCCTTCATCCTCCTCGCGGGGGCGGGCGGAATGGGTGTATTGCTTGCCGCCGCCGCGCTGGTTGGGCGCTTGGCGGGCCGCTCGGCTGGACTCGATCCGCACGGCTTCGCCCGGCTCGAGAAGGCCTTGTTGCTCGTGCTCGCGCTGTCGCTTCCGTGCGTCGTGGCGACCGAAATCGCCGGGCTCTTCTCCGACGAGCCTGCGGTATCGGGCTATGCCCGGGCCTTGCTTGCCGACGCCTACGGTTCACTTTTCTGGTGCGAGCTCGCCTCCCTATTCATCGCGGCCACGCTTCTGTGGCGTGGAGCTCGGCGCAGGAAGCTTGGCGTCCGACTGGCGGTTGGCGCTGGAGTGCTGGTGCAGGTGGCGACCTTTCTACACCACTACCTTCTGCTCGTGGCCTGGCAAACCCACGGACTTGCTCTGCCCTACCATCCGGGCGTCTATGCCCCGAGCTGGATCGAGTGTGCGGTGGTCATGGGCATTGTCGCCCTTTGCCTGCTCCTGCTTCTGCCTTCGATTCGTCTCATACCGTTCGCACCGCTCGCGTTCGTGGGCAAAGCAGCGGAGGTCAGGGTTGTCGATCGCCGCCGCTCGCTGCTGACTGCGCTGTGGTTTTCGGGCGGGCTGGCGATTGCCGGAGTGGGATTCGCGCTGTCGGCACGGATGGGAACGGAAGCGTTTCTGGATCCCATTCTCGCTGGCAGCCCGGTCGTGTTCATCGTCGGATTGGTCGTGCTGGCCACGACCGGGGCGGTCTACGAGCTCTTGCCCGAGAGCGAGTAGCGAGAGGTCGCGCTACCCGCTGCCGAGACTACGTTCTTTTCCTCAGGTTGCTCTTTCTGTGCGGGCGCCGCCGTAGCAGGGCCGCGCCGAGAAGCAGGAATGGAGCGGACCAGCCCAGGCTACCCGTTTGGCGCGAACGTCCGAGCTCGCAGTTGCATCCCGAGCGGTGGAGTCGCGCCTCGGTGATGGCATTGCTGCCTGCGTCGTCGTGGCGAGTGCTTCCCGCGCTGCCGCCCCTGGCGCTGCCGCCATCGGGCTTGCCGCCGGTACCACCCACTCCAAGGGAGCCGCCCGAGCCGATGATTGCGCCGCCCGAGCCACTGCGACCGCCGGAGCCGAAGATGGTGTAGTAGCCGCCGCTGCCGCCGTAGCTAGGGGTGTAGTAGCCGCCGCTGCCGCCGCGGCTTGTGGTGTAGTAGGCACCGCTGCCGCCAAAGCTAGGGGTGTAGCCGCCGCCGCTGCCGCCAAAGCTAGGGGTGTAGCCGCCGCCGCTGCCGCCAAAGCTGATCGTGTAGCCGCCGCCGCTGCCGCCCCGGACGGGGGGATAGCCGCCGGCACCGCCATAGCTTGTGGTGTAGTAGCCACCGCTGCCGCCGCGGCCGGTGTAGTAGCCGCCGGTACCGCCGTAGTAGCCGCCATATCCGCCGCTGGTGCCGCCCGTGTAGGCGCAGTACGGGTCGTACATCGAGCACGAGCCGTAGCCGTCGCAGGTCGTGCAAGAGGCGCAAGAAACCGCGGCTTGCGGGAACGCGCAGTTGCCCACGCCATCGCAGGTGGATTTGCAGACGCCCGTGCCTTTGCCGCATTCGTTCTGTGGATCCGTGCCCGCCGGGTAGGGGCTGCACTTGCCGGTCTGGCCGGACAGGTTGCAGGAGGCACAGGTTCCGGTGCAGGCGCTGTCGCAGCACACGCCGTCCACGCAGAACCCGGAGGCGCAGATCGAAACATCGCTGCACGGTAGTCCATTGCTGCTCTTGCAGTTACCGCTGCCGTCGCAGGCTTTTCCGCTCCAACAACTACCAGCGACTTCGGTCCCGGCCTTGGCCAGAACACAGGTTCCCTCGGAGCCGGCGACGTTGCACGACTTACACGGTCCCGTGCAAGTCGCCGATTCGCAACAGACCCCGTCGACGCAGTTGCCGGAGGCGCAGGACGATGCGAACGCGGCGGTGCAACCTTCGCCGTTGCTCCAACCGGTGACCTTGTACTCCCAGGTTTCATCGCTGTCCCCGTTGCCGGCAATGCCACCGAAGAGAACTACAACGCCGCGCGCGCTATCGAAGGCCGTGGTGGCGCTGGCGCGCGAGGACGGCGTGGTCGACAACGGACGCACGTAGAAGGTCGGGCCCTTGGCATCGATTTCCCATGTCTCGTTGTAGCCAGTGGCGTTGTCGTAGGCGTCGGTGAGCAGGACCTCGCGCTTGCGGATAGAATCGTAGGCGACGTAGATGGAGTTCCCGTAGTCGAGGGAGTCGCCTGAATCGCGCAACGCCCAGCCCGCCGAGATGGGATCCCATTCCCAGAAGGCACCGAGGGTGGCCGGGTAGCTTGAGGTGTAGTTGGGGCCGTCGTAGAGGAACATCTTTTGTCGACCTTCATCGTAGGCAAGAATCGGGTATGCCCTAGCCGCCGGCGTCGCGCTGGAGGCGGCGGGGGTTCGGTTGGTCCAGGTGACCTTGCCGCCGTCCCACTCCCAGATCTCGTTGCGGATCGGATTCTTGTAGGGCACACCGAGACCGAGAAAGTAGTCGCTGCTCATGCCGCCGAAGAGCAGGATCTTGTTGCGAATCGTGTCGGTCACCATGCCGTGCGCGCGCAGAGCATCCGGGCTCGCCGCGGGCTTGAGCTGCGCCCACTTTCTCGATGTGCTGTTCCATTCCCAAGTATCGCCGTAGACGGTCTGGCCGTAGTTGCCGGTTCCGCCGAACAGAATGAGCGACTTTCTTTGCGGATCGTACGCGATGGCGGCGTCCACACGCGAGAGTGGGCGAACATCCGCGGCCACCTGCGCCCAGGTCTTGCCGTCCCACTCCCACAGGTCGTCGAGCGTCTGCCCCATCGTGTCGCTACCGCCGTAGATGTAGGTCTTACCTGTCGCCGGATTGTAGGCCATGCTGTGGCCGGTGCGGGCCGTCGGCACGTCGAGCGGCACCGAACGATCGGTGAACGCAGGCGTCACTGGGTCGAGCTCCCAGACCTCGTTGGACGCCGTCGAGCCGTAGTAGCCGGTTCCAGGGAAGTAGGGTGTTCCGCCCGCGCCACCCTGGCCGTAGGGACTGTAGATCGTTGATCCGGCGATGACATCGAGTCGCCCTCGCGCATCGTCGGACACCATCGACGCGTACATGCGCGGGCTGGGCAGGTTGGCTTCACTTCCGGTCAGGCGCTCGGTCCAAGCGGCCGTCGTCGGATCCCAGTCCCAAACATCGTTCAAGCTGCCACCCGTGCTCATGCTCGAGCCGCCGAAAACAACGACCTTGCCGCGGCTGCCGTCGAAGGCCATGGCGTGGGCATAGCGCTCGCTGGGCTTATTCCCGACCGTCGTTCGCTCGGTCCAGGTGGCGGTCGCGGGATCCCATTGCCAGGTATCCCGCTTGGGAACGCCACCGGCGCCCGCGATGTCGATCTGCATGCCGCCGAAAAGCACCGCCACGTTGTGGACGGAATCCCAGACCAGGCCGAGATCGTGGCGGGCGCTAGGGCTGGCCGCTGGTTTCAATGCTGTCCAGGCGTGCGTCGTCGGATCGAGCTCCCATCCGTCCCCGAGCGAGACGGTCATGCCCGTGCCGTCATAGGACTGTGGGTCGCTGCGCCCTCCGCCGAAGAGGAGGATCTTGCCCGTCGACTTTTCGTAGACCATGCCGTGCTGAGCGCGCGCCGAGGGGTGGCTGCCGGCGGTCGTCATGTCGGTCCAGACGCCGGTCGCAGGATCCCACTCCCAGGTGTCCTCGTAGTCGTAGTTGCTGCCGGCGCGACCGCCGAAAAGCACGAACTTGGCGCGGGTAGAGTCGTACACCATGGCGGCGCCTGAACGCGCGTCCGGAGCGGCCCCGCTGCCGGTTCGGTTGGTCCACTTGCCGGTGGTCGGGCTCCATTCCCAAGTTTCTTGAGACGGGCCACCCGTGCCCATGCTGGAGTTGAAGAGCATGCCGCCGAACATGACGAAGACCTTGCGGGCTTCGTCGAACGCGGCGGCTTGCAAGTAGCGGCCATCCGGGATGTAGCTAGAGCCGACCTTCTGCCAGGTCGCGACCTCGGAGGCGGGCAGTTTGCCCAACGCCACGCGGGCAGATTCGACGGTGGGCGAGACTGGCGCTTGGTTTTCCTCGTTGCAGGTGGCAAGCAGAAGCAGAGCAATGACTGCGCCGTGTCTGGGCTTCATCGGGGCCTCCTTAGGATATTGAACGAACGCGCGACAGATAATGACACGAATAGAAATGGCTGAGAAGTGGGCGCCGTCACTGGGCGACCAAGGGAATAGTGCTTCAAGGCACGGATTCCTTACAGAGCTTGCGCTTGTCGGACAAGCAATATGCACGCCACGTAGTACCGGCGGCGATGGGTCGCAAACCCGCCCAGTACTGGGAGAAAAGCGGCGCTAGCCTGACACCGGTGTCGCGCTCGTGTCGTCGCCGGCGGCATCACGATCGAGGAACCACAGTAGGCGCGAATCTGGAGCCGGAACGACGCCAACGACCGGCAAGGTTCGGAAATCCAAGGGGCGTTGTGCCGCCTGCCTCAGCGCCCGTTGCTTGCTCACACCCGTCACCAGCAGGACAATCAGGTGCGCGCCGCTGAGTAGCGGGTAGGTCATGGTCATGCGCGGACGCGGTGGCGTCACGCGATCGCCATCGTTCCAGGTGACCAGACGCTCGCATTCGTCGAGTGCCGCCGATCCGGGAAAGAGGCTGGCGGTGTGGCCATCCGGACCCATGCCCAAAACTACGGCATCGAGGCGCCGATCGCTGCTCGGCCGCGCGGCCAGGGCCGCTCGCAGCTCGGCTTCGTAGCGGTCGGCGCCGTCGGGTTGCAGCACCGGCATGGGATGAAGATTGGCCGTGGGCAGTGGGATGTGCGCAATGACAGCCTCGCGAATCAGGTTGGCATTGAGCCTGGGATCGTCAGGGTCGACACAGCGTTCGTCCACCATCCACACGTGGATACGCGACCACTCGGAAGCGGACAGGGGAACCAGTTCGGCCAGGGCGGCCCCCAGCAATGTGGCCGATGAGCCACCCGAAACCGCGAGGTGCACGGACGAAAGCACGGCCAAGCGCTGCCTGAGATGGTCGGCGAGTCGGGCCGCCAAAAGGCGAGCGGCAGCGGCGGCAGACACGCTCACGATCTGCTCGCCTGGCAAACCGCGGACGGATTCGGATGCGCCCATCGGTTAGGTTCCACTCTCGGGACCGTCAACATCGCTCGCTTGCGGCGACTCTGCCCGCGAGCCGTCGGTTTCGGGATTGCGCCACTTGCCGAACGGCTTGATGAGTGTATCCGCCGCAGGCGGACCCCAGCTTCCCGAGGCGTATTGTTCAAGTCCTGCTTGCGGATGGTCGCGCCAGTAGTCGAGTACGGGCATGACGATGCGCCAGGCGGCCTCGACTTCGTGCCGATCTTTGAAGTGCTCTTGATCGCCCCGAACGGCTTCGAGCAAGAGCATGGCGTAGGCCTCGAAGGGCACCGACTTGAACTGGTCTTGGTAATCGAAGTCGAGCAGGGCCGACTTGAGATGGAGGCCTTGGCCGGGCACCTTGCCCTCGAAGCGCAGGCTGATGCCCTCGTCCGGCTGCACGTTCACGACCAGTTGGTTGTGGCGAGGCCGCACGTGCCCGTTGCCGAGATTGCGGAACAGGTGGGGGGCGGGTTTGAAGTTGATCACGAACTGGGTCAGCTTGCGGCGCATGCGCTTGCCCGTGCGCAGAAAAAAGGGAACGCCTTCCCAGCGCCAGTTGTCGATGGACAGCTTGAGGGCGCTGAAGGTGTCGCAGTCAGAACCTGGCCGAAGACCGGGCTCTTCGCGGTAGGCGGCAAGGGATTTGCCGGCGACATCACCGCGTCCGTATTGCCCGCGCACGGCGACCTGGGGTACTTCCTCGTAGGCGATGGGGCGCACAGCCTCCAGCACCTGGCGCTGTTCGCTGCGCAGGTCCGAGGCGCGAAAAGAGCTGGGCGGCTCCATGGCGACAACAGCCATCAATTGGAGCAGATGGCTTTGAATCATGTCGCGCGTGGCTCCGACGCCGTCGTAGTAGCCGGCCCGGCCTTCGAGCCCGACGGTCTCGGCCGCCGTAATCTGAACATTGTCGACGTAGCGACGGTTCCACAGAGGCTCGAAGAGCAGGTTGGCGAAGCGAAAGACCAGCAAGTTCTGCACGGTCTCCTTGCCCAGGTAGTGGTCGATGCGAAAGACATCCTCGTCGTCGAAAACGCGTCCGAGCGCGCGGTTGAGCTCCTCGGCGGATGCCAGGTCCGAGCCGAAGGGTTTTTCCACAATGATGCGCTGGCGTGGCGTGGCCGCAGTCGGCGCTTGGCACCACAGCTTTCCGCCCTTGACCAAACCCGAGGCGCCGAGGTTGGCGATGATGGGCTGGTAGAGCTCGGGTGCGACAGAAAGATAGAACAGGGTGTTGCCGCCGGTTCCATAGCGCTCGCACCCTGCCTGCAGGGCTTGCGCGACTGCCGGCCATTCGGACGCGCTTGCGGCATCCGCGGCGTGGTAGTGCAGGCGCTGCGAGAAATGGCCCCATGCCTCCTCGGTGAATCCCCGTTTGCCGGCGCAGCCAGCCTTCACTCGCTGGCGAAACCCATCATCTCCCAGACGGCTTCGGCTGATGCCCAGGACACCCAGCCGCTTGGGCAAGATGTCTGCGAGGAACAGTTCGAACAACGCAGGGACGAGCTTGCGCTGGGTAAGATCGCCGGAGGCGCCGAAGATGACGAGCAAACAAGGGAGATCCTGGTCGGTCATGCGGTCAGCATAGCGCGCTCGGCGGGCGAGGAAAGGATCTAACCAAAGAGACACAGGGAGAGCGCGGAGAGTGGGGATTGGAAGGGCTCGGATCCAAGGTCCGGATAGCCTTTTTTCGTTCCCTGTGCTCTCTGTGCCTCTGTGGTTAAAAAGGACTAGAAAAGTCGAGAATTGCGAAACCTCGCCCCGCAGGTCGATAAAACCTTGTAGGACTGGGGACTACGGGTCACCGGGCCACCCGCCGACAGGAATATCGGCAGGCGCGCGACTCAAAGTGAGACGAAAACCGCCATACTCTCATCCTAGGAAGAAGAGCGCACATTGCCGAGGGGGGCAGATGGAAGATTCTAGACTTGTGACAGGCCTGGTGGAGCTTGGGCGGACTGAACCGCGGGCAGCGCATGCGCCATCGCAGGCGGCGCAGGCAGCTCTGGATGGTTGGGTGGCTCGTGGCAGGTATGTTGCGTTCGGGGTGTCCTGGGAGGTGCGCGCCGACGACGTCTCGGCCTACCATCTTTTGCTCGACCGTCTACCCCCTGTCGCCTCACCGACCAGTAGCAAGAGCACGATGCGCTCCTATGCCTTTCGTACCTTGCCCTCCAAAGTCTCCGAAGGCGAAGTGAGCTATCTGCTGATGGCCGATGGCCGGCCGCTGGTGCGCTCTTCCGAGCCGACCGACATCGCCGAAGCGTTCGAGGACGACCTGAAGTGGTTCGTGGCTGAGCGTTCGCCGCGCAAGGTGTTCCTGAACGCAGGGGTCGTGGGCTGGCGCGATCGCGCGATCCTGATTCCAGGCGGCCCGCGTTCGGGCAAAAGCAGCCTCGTGCGCGCCCTGGTCGGATGTGGCGCGACCTACTTCTCCGATGAGTACGCGGTGCTAGAGGGCAACATGGTCCACCCTTTCCCGGCCCGACTGCCCAATTGGTCGGCGCCCGGAACTTCGCTCTCCTACTGGCTGGACGAGTTTAACAGCGCCCGCACTCCTGCGCCGGTGCCGGTCGGTCTGGTGCTGTTTGCCCCCCATCAGGCGGGCGCCGTGTTCAAGCCGCGACTGCTTTCGCGAGGCAAGTCCTTGCTTGGCATGTTCAAGCACGCGGTAGCGGCGCAGCGCCATCCCGAGCGAGTCTTGAAAACACTGGAAACCGTCACCCGTCGCTGCAACGCTCTCGACGGTGTGCGCGGAGATGCCCAAGCCGCCGCGACCTATCTGCTCGAACGGTTGGTCTAGACAAGGAGACACACTTCAAGAGCGACAAAGAACGCAGAGAAAGAGCAAATAGCACTCCTCCCCGATCCCATTCCCCATCTTTCTCTGCGTTCTCTGTCGGGCCCTTGAAAAAAAGGACCCTGGGAGGGTCCTTTAGAACCCCCGCGAGGAGCGCCGTCGGGCAAAGCCCACGCGCGCGGCGCGCTGTCGCTCACGCGTTGTGAAAAGGACCCTGGGAGGGTCCTTTTTCTTGCCTCGTCTAGAGGCGGAGCTTCTCGCCGGGGCTCGGGGCGGTGACAGTCGGGAATCCGAGCTCTGCCAGTTTGCCCATGAGCGTGGCTTGAGCCGGAGGCTCGCCGTGGACCAGGACCACCTGGCGCAGCTTGCCTTGGTCGCGCACGGCCTCGGCGAATTCGAGCAGATCCTTCTGGTCGGCGTGGGCGGAAAAGCCGTTGAGCACGACCACTTCCGCGGCCAGGCGGCGCATGACCCCGAAGACCTTGACCTCGTGCTGCCGTTCCAAGATGCGACGGCCAAGGGTGTGCTGCGCCTGAAAACCCACGATGAGGATGGTGTTGCGCTGATCCTCAACGCCTTCGCGCAGGTGGTGCAGGATGCGGCCTGCTTCGCACATACCGCTGGCGGCGATGATGATGCACGGACCGGGCTGGGCGGCGATGGCCTTCGACTCTTCCTTGTCCGAAACATAGTGAAGGCCGTCGAACTCGAAGGGCGGATCGCCGCCGACCAGGCGGGCGTAAGTTTGCTTGTCGTAGCACTCGGGGTGCATCTTGAAGACGTCGGTCAGCTTCACCGTGAGCGGCGAATCCACGTACACGGGAATCGTCGGTACCTTCTGGGCGGCCCGCAGCCGCTTGAGCGCGTAGACGACCTCCTGCGCGCGTTCGAGCGCGAAGGCTGGAATCAGAATCTTGCCACCGCGGCGAACCGTGCGATTGATGGCCTCGGCCAGGGCGCCGTCGACTTCCTCGATGGGCGAGTGCCTACGGTCGCCGTAGGTGCTTTCCGTGACGAGGCAGTTGATGCCGGTCGGAATTTCGGGTTCGCGCAGGATGGGCAGTCCTTTGCGGCCCAGATCCACCGCGAAGGCCACGCGCGCGTGCGCGCCATCGTCCTCCACGTCGAGCACGACGATGGAGCTGCCAAGCACGTGGCCGGCGTCCAGGAGCTTGAGCACGACGCCTGGGGCGATGATATGGGCGCGCCGATAGGGCAGGCCCACGATCTGCCCGAGCAGGCCAATGACATCGTCGTGGTTGTAGAGCGGCTCCACCGGCTCCATATCGAGCTGGTCGCGCTCGATGAGTTTCTGGATGTGGTGTGCGTCCGCCTCTTGGATCATGGCCGCGTCCAGCAGCATGGGCGTGCACAGGTCGCGCGTGGCCGGCGTGCAGTAGACCGGTCCGCGGTAGCCGCGCTTGTGCAAGAGCGGCAGCAGCCCTGCGTGATCGATGTGGGCGTGCGAAAGCACGACGGCGTCGATCTCGTCCACGGGAACTTGCAACGCACGGTTGCGCTCGTTCGATTCCTTGCGGCGGCCCTGGAACATCCCGCAGTCGAGCAAGACCGCGGCTTTCGAAGTGCGCAGGATGTGTTTCGAGCCCGTGACGCCGCGGGCGGCTCCGATGAATTCCAGTTCTATCAATCGCCGCTCCTTTGGTAGAGGTATGTGGATCCGTGCTGCGCAGTGCGGGTCTTTGCGAAGGCCGGCGTGGCGGCCTGCATTTCGGGCGCGATGCCCCGCTTGAGCGTTTCTAGCGCCTCGGCTGGTGTGCTGGCGAAGCTGAACAGGGCGAGATCGTCCTTGCCGATCATGCCGTGCTTGACCAGGGCATCGAAGTTGATGATCTCGTTCCAGTACTGCTTGCCGTACAAGATGACCGTCATCTTGCCTTCGAGTTTACGCGTCTGCGACAAGGTCAGGATCTCCGACATTTCGTCGATGGTGCCGAACCCGCCCGGGAAAACCACCACCGCGCGCGCCAAGTGCGCGAACCACAACTTGCGCATGAAGAAGTAGTGGAACTCGAACGACAGGTCGGGCGTGATGTATGGATTCGCACTTTGTTCTTCGGGCAGGCTGATGTTGAGTCCGATGGTGCGGCCGCCAGCCTCGGCGGCGCCACGATTGGCGGCTTCCATGATGCCGTGACCGCCACCCGAGCAAATGAGAAAGCGCGGAGAGCTGGGCGGCAGGGCGTTGGTCCAAGTGGTGTACAGCCTCGCCAACTCGCGGGCTCCGGCGTAGTACTGGGCGAGCGGCCCATTCTCGGCCAGTCGGGCAGAACCGAAGAAGACCACGGTGCCGGGCACTTTCTGCTGTTCGAAGCGATAGAGAGGTTCTAGATACTCGGCCAGGATGCGCAAGGTGCGAGCCTCGTCGCTGTCCAGGAATTCTTCGTTTTTGTAAGCGAGAGGGTGGTGGGCCATAGGTTTCGGTTTGGATTCGCTCATCGGTTACTCCATCGCATCAAAAGAGATATCGGTCGACCAGCCACGAAAGGACCGTGCCCGTCGCGGCCCCCACTACATCCCACGTGAAATCGCGCAGGGACGCGTCCCCCCCCGCGTACCTATCGTACACTTCCTTGGCGGCGCCTGCCGCCAGCGCGAGTCCGGCACCCGTGCTCAAACGGGCGCTTTCGCGCTTGGTGAACACCGACGCCCCTGCATAGCCGTCACCGGCAAACATGAAACAAGCGGAAAAGTGCAGGGCCTTGTCCTGCCCCCACCACGGATCTCCGTCCGCGGCACGGCACGGCGCGGACAGCAGACACAGGGAAAGGAATGCGAGCGCGACTGTTCCAAATCTTCCTGGTTCCACGGCTTCGCGCACTACCCATTCATGATAGCCGCCTTTTCGTATCTTCGCCTATTCCTGCGTGGGAATGGCATCCCGGTGAGCTGGAAGGTCGATTTTGTGCATAAACTTGGCGCTACGCGGAATTGACCCGTTTTGCCCTCCATGTTATCGAAGAGAGACACTGGGTAATGATGGGCAAGCGCATCCTGGTCGCGGACGACAGTCGTACGATCCAACGGGCATTCGCCATGGTGATGGATGGAGCGGGCTATGAGCTCTCCTTCGCCAAGTCGGTCGATGAGGCGCTGGCCATGGCCAAGCGGGATGGCAAACCCGACCTCGTCCTATCGGATGTCGCCCTTGGCAGCGGCAACGGCTACGATCTTTGCGCAGGCATAAAGGCCGACGCGGCTCTGCGGGAAGTGCCAGTCTATATGCTGGCCTCCAGCCACAATCCCTACGACGATGCCCGTGGACGCAAAGTGGGCGCCGACGGACACCTGGCGAAACCCTTTGAAAGCCAGGCACTGCTCGACGCCGTGGCTTCGGTCTTGGCGACACCGGCCACGCCGGTGTCGGCGGTGATGCCGCAGTTCTCGGCTGATTTCAACGACAACACCGCGCGCATTGCCGCGAAGGATCTTCCGGTCGAAGACGACGACAGCTACGGCGAGATCACGATCGAACGCGGCGCTCCGCCGCCCGCCGCCGCCCAGCCGGCGTGGGCCGCGAAACCACCGACTCGGCCATCGGCATCCCGCCCCGTCGTTTCGGTGGGGGCTGCGCCGGCTCCGGCGCCCTCGCCATCTCCTCGGCCATCCTTGATTCCAGGTGTGCGTCCATCGGCGGCCATGCCCGTCGCCCGTACGGGGATGACGCCTCAGCCGACTGTTTCCACCCCCGCACCCGGCGCTGGCCGCAATCCTCTCAATCGAACCATGATGGGCTTCCCCTCGGTCAAGCCGCCGGTTATAGGCAAGCCGGCCGCGCCCGCGACACCCATCGCGCCGGCAGCACCGACGCTGGGACGGGCCGCGCCGCTTGCCACACCACCGGCCCCCGCGGCGGCTGTTCCGTCGCGCTCGCTCGTGATTTCGACGCCACCCGCGCCCGCGGTGCCCATCGCCAACAAGCCGATGCTTCCGCCACCTCCAAGCGCAAGTCCGGCCGTGGCTTCGTCGCTTCGCCCGCCGGTTCCACGTCTTTCGCTGCCGCCGCCGGCCGCCGATGCACCTGCGGCGTTCCCGGACGCCCCTGTCACGCGCAAGGTGTCCACGCCCGTGCCGCCCGCCGCAGTTCCGTCGCCGATCGCCCCGGCACCCTCGTCAAGGATTGCCGTGGCGGTGTCCGCTGCCATGGATCATGTGGATCAGAAGATCGCGTCGCTGGCCGCGCGCGGTCCCGAATACGAAGCCATCGCCAAGCTGTCCCGCGAGATCATCGAGCAGGTCGTGTGGGAAGTCGTACCCGAGCTCGCCGAGACGATCATTCGACAAGAAATCGATCGTCTGGCGAGCGCGAAGAAGTAGTTTCTCCGTTACTCTTCCCCACCTCGACAGGTTTCGTCATGACCGAGCTCGCAAAGAATTACGATCCCGCAACGATTGAATCGCGCTGGTACCAAGAGTGGCTGAATTGCCGATATTTTCACGCTGACGCCGCCACGCCCAAGGCGCCTTTCTGCATCGTCATTCCGCCACCCAACGTAACCGGGGCGCTGCACATGGGGCACGCGCTGACCTGCACGATCCAGGACGTGCTCACGCGCTGGCGCCGCATGGCCGCCTACAACGCCATGTGGTTGCCGGGCACCGATCACGCCGGTATCGCCACGCAGATGGTGGTGGAACGCGACCTGCGCGCCACCGAGAAGAAATCCCGCCACGATCTCGGACGCGAGGAATTCGTCAAGCGCATCTGGCAGTGGCGCGAACAGTACGGCAATCGCATTCTCGAACAGCTCAAGGCGATGGGCTGCTCGCTCGACTGGGAGCGCCTGAAATTCACCATGGAGCCCGAGTATTCGCGCGCGGTCATCGAGGCCTTCGTGCGGCTTCACGAGGAAGGGCTCATTTACCGCGACCGGCGCCTCATCAACTGGTGCGTGTCGTGCCGGACCGCACTTTCCGATCTCGAGGTCGAACACGACGAAGGCGCGCAGGGCGAGCTGTACGACTTTGCCTATCCGCTGGCCGACGGTTCGGGTGAGATCGTGGTATCGACCACGCGGCCGGAGACCATGCTGGGCGACACCGCGGTCGCCGTTCATCCCGACGATCCCCGCCACCAGGCGAAGATCGGCAAGACCATCAAGCACCCGTTCACGGGGCGCGAGTTCAAGGTCATCGCCGATCCCGTACTGGTCGATCCCAAGTTCGGCACCGGCGCGGTCAAGGTCACGCCCGCGCACGATCCCAACGACTTCGACTGCGGCAAGCGCAACAACCTGGCGTTCATCTCCATCTTCGACGAGAAGGGCTTGGTCACCGCCGAGGGCGGCCCGTTCGCAGGTCTCGATCGCTTCAAGGCGCGCAAGAAGGTGAAGGAAGATCTGGCGGCACTCGGCCTCGAACGCGGCAGCAAGAAACACGTGCACGCCGTCGGCCACTGCCAGCGTTGCCAGACCGTGGTCGAGCCCATGATGTCGACCCAGTGGTTCGTCAAGATGGAGCCGCTGGCCAAGCCGGCCATCGAGGCGGTGGAGCAGGGCAAGACCCGCTTCGTGCCCGAGACCTGGAGTAAGACCTTCTTTCACTGGATGAACAACATTCGCGACTGGTGCATTTCGCGCCAGCTGTGGTGGGGGCATCGCATTCCGGCCTGGTACTGCGCGGCCTGCAAGCAGCCGACGGTGGCGCGCGAAACGCCCACCCAGTGCGTTCACTGCGGCGGCAAGGAGCTGACCCAGGACGAGGACGTGCTCGACACCTGGTTCTCGTCGTGGCTTTGGCCGTTCGCGACGCTGGGCTGGCCCGATCAGACGCGCGAGCTGCGCACGTTCTACCCGACGACTGTCATGGAGACCGGCTACGACATTCTGTTCTTCTGGGTGGCGCGTATGCTGATGGCCGGGCTGCACTTCATGAAGAAGGTTCCCTTTCGCACGGTGTACCTGCACACCATGGTCACCGACGAAAAGGGCGAGAAGATGTCCAAGGTCAAGGGCAACACCATTGACCCCGTCGAGGTGGTGCAGAAACACGGCGCGGATGCCTTGCGCTTCGCCTTGGCCTGGCTGACCAACCAGGCCGCGCAAGGCAAGAACATCAAGTTCGCGTGGAGCAACGTCGAGGACGCGCGGCGTTTCGCCAACAAGATCTGGAACGCCACGCGCTTCGTGCTCATGAACCTGACCGATTACGATCCGGACCAGTTCGCGGATCGCACAGCCGAGGGACCGGACAGCGCGGAATTCGATCTGCCCGAGCGCTGGATCCTTTCGCGCACCCAGCGCGCCACCGAGGAAATCAATACAGCGCTAGAGGATTATCGCTTCGCCGAGGCGGCGCAGGCTGTCTACCACTTCATCTGGGACGAGATCTGCGACTGGTACATCGAGCTGGCCAAGGCGCGGCTGCAGGATCCGGCGCGGACTGCCGAACGCTGGAAGATCCAGGGCACACTGGTTACTGCACTGGACGCGGCCATGCGCCTGCTTCACCCCTTCATGCCCTTCATCACCGAGGAGCTTTGGCAAAAGCTGCCCAAACCCCAGGGCGCTCCCCAAAGCATCATGATCACCCTCTATCCCATCTCCGACCCGCGCTATCTGGATGACGCCACGGAGGCGTCCATGGCGTTGGTCCAGAAGGTGGTCACGGTGGTGCGTTCGCTACGCACCGAGAACAACGTGCCCTCTTCGGCGCGGCCTAAGGTCATCCTCAACGTCAGCGACGACTACAAGAAGACCATCCTCGACGGCTATCGCAGCCTGGTGTCGGAGCAAGCGCGTCTGGGCGAGCTGGTGGTACGCCGCTCGGGCGATGCGCCCGAAGGCTCGGTGATGACCGGCATGGCGGGCGACGTGGAGGTGCTGCTGGTGGCGGAGGTCAAGGCCGCCGACACCGGCGTCGAGCGCGCGAAACTGGAAAAGGATCGCGCAACCTTGATCAAGGATCGCGACCATCTGGCCAAGAAGCTCGCCAACCCGCAATTCGTCGAGAAGGCACCGCAGGCCGTGCTCGACAAGGATCGCTCGCGCCTTGCCGAGATAGAGGCGGGGTTGGCGAAGATCGATGCGGCCTTGGCCAGGCTGAAGCCGTAGCTGCGGCCACGGCCACGACCTTACCGGGAGAAGCGGTGCCCAACTACTCGTCGAAGAGAACTTGGTCGCTCGCGTCGGTGGCGGCTTCGTTGCGGGCGCCGGCCAGGTCGGCGTTGGTCTTGCGCAGGCGCTGACCCAGAACTTGTACGAAGCTCCAGAGCAGCTTGACCGACATGCGCGGGAAGTTGCGGATGAGATCGTTGAAGTCGCGCCGGCGCAGCACCAGCGCGCGCGAAGGCTCTTCCGCCGTGGCGCTGACCGAGCGCGGCCCATTGTCGACGAGCGACATTTCCCCAAGGTGCGCTCCTTGTCCGACGTAGGTGACCAGGGCGCCCTCCTTGTGCAGGCGCACCTTGCCCGACAGGATGATGAAGAGCTCGCTGCCCGGCTCGTCCTCGGTGATGATCTCGTCGCCGACTTTGTAGTCGCGTACTTCGGTGAGGGCCAAGACGCGCAGGATCTCTTTGTACGTCAGGTGCCGGAAGAGCGGCATCTGCTTGAGCACCTCGACCTTGCGGTTCAGCTCTTGCGAACGCGCGTCGGAGGTCGCGGTGGCGTCCGTGTGGACGCGCAACACGACGGCGGTGATGTTGTCGTGCCCGCCGCCCGCGTTGGCGTGGTCGATGAGCTTACCCGGGATGGCGGTGATGCTCTCCTCGGTGAGCTGGCGCGAGATTTCCTTCTCGTCGAGGTACGAGTGCAGCCCGTCCGAGCAAAGCAAGAACTGATCGCCGGGCAGGACTTCCAGGTCGATGGTGTCGACCTGCACCGTTTCGTACACGCCGAGGGCGCGCGTGACCGCGTTCTTGTACGAGGCATAGGGCGATTTGGCCAGCGTCTCTCGCGTCACCTTGCCGTGGCGGATGAGCTCGTTGATGAGCGAGTGATCCTCGGTAAGCTGCACCGTCTGACCGCCGCGCACCATGTAGACCCGGCTGTCGCCGACATGGGCGATGAAGCCGCGCTCGCCGATGAGCAGGAAGGCCGAAATCGTGGTGCCCATGCCGCGCTTTTCAGGCTCTTTTTGGCCGCGTTCGAAAATGGCCAGGCCCGCGGTCTGCACCGCGTATTCGAGCACGCCTAGGACATCGTGCGTGGTTACGCCCGTGTCGTGACGCCCATAGGCGTCGATGATGTCGCGCCGACTGTCGACCGCGCCGCGGAATTCGTTGACCGCCATCTGTGACGCAATTTCACCCGAGGCGTGACCACCCATGCCGTCCGCCACCACGAACAGGGACAGCTTTTGGTCAACGAGGAAGTTGTCCTCGTTGTGGGTTCGCTTGCGCCCGATGTCCGTTGCAGCCCAGAAGCTCAGATCCATAATTACTCACCGCGCGGCCTCTGGGCCGCTTGCTCGTTGCCTAACCTACACTGATTCGGAGTTCGGGCAAGATAGCCATTTTTCGTGGGGATGCACGCAGTCCTTGACAGCACCGCGCACGTTGCTACAAATGTCATCCGCGGCGGGGACAGCCCGCCGAAAACATATTCGGGGATCGTCTAACGGCAGGACGCCAGACTCTGGATCTGGCTATTAAGGTTCGAATCCTTATCCCCGAACCAGCTTCAGAAGTTGCACCTTGGCAACGGCCCCATGGTCTAGCGGTTAGGACGGCGCCCTCTCACGGCGTAATCTCGGGTTCAAGTCCCGATGGGGTCACCATTCTTGGCTGGCGTGATTGCCACATCCCTCGGTCTGTTCGCGACTCGCTCGGGTCCGTCCCGACATGCGCCGCCGTTGCAATGCTTGTGTAATGCGTACGTAGCACAAGAATTCTTGTGTAAACGATTGGCGCGGCATGCTTTACACAAAGCCGCCCATGGGAACACGATGAAGCCGTCTCTGCCGTCAAAACTACCCGCATCTGAGGTCCGATGGCTCGCACGCTGCGCGAAGCGAACATCCTCAAGGTGGTTCGCGAGGGCAGCGGACGACGAGCGCAGATGCTCGCGCTGGCCGAGTTGATCAACCTGGCCGAGGGAAAGACCGTTATCTGACCGCCGGATCGCTGCGCGGAACCGAGGCGAAGGACTTGCGGTCGAAACCATGGCAAGATAGATTTCAACCGATGACGATGTATTCCGACCTCTACAGAACGGTTCCGCAGCGCATGCCGGACGTGCTGTTCAGTGACGGCGTCGCTGACCCACTCAAGACTGCGAACTTCTTGAAATTCAACGTAGGCGACGTGGCGACGGCCACGGGCGTGCCTCGCAGGATCGTTCGCCTGGACGCGAAGATCACCGAAGAAGTCCGAGCCCGTCTGACCGAGATCGCAAATATCTGTGCGTTGGTGTTTGATCACTTCGATGGCAACCTCGACAAGACGCATCTGTGGTTTACGACGCGGAATCCGCTACTTGGGAACATGTCGCCGCGCGAAATGATCCGCTATGGGCTCTACAGAAAAGTCCTGCGGTTCGTCCAAGAAGCGCGTGGCCAGGAGCCGCCCCTAGCAGCGTGACCAAGCGGGGCCAGAGGCGGCACTTCGGCCGCCAGCGCAGCAACCCGGCACCGCGTATCCCGGTGGAGTATATTTTTGACACCTTCACCTTGGCGGATCTTCGTAGGAAGCCCCGCCTAAAGGACGAAGTCCTTCGATATTACTGGGACCACTACTCCGCCCTCCAGCACCAGCGCTCGACCGTCGCCGAAGAAATTACCGGGGCGCTCGTTCGAGCGGCAAGCAGTTCGTTTCCTTTCAGACGGTGGATGCGAGTTGTCGACTACCAGTTCACCAATCACCCGCTGTCAGCCATCGGGAGTGTCAAGTCGATGACGGGTGGACGGTTCAACATCGGCGACATCGATCCAATCAAGTTCGCGCCATTTCCGGCCCTGTATCTTGCATCGGACCAAGATACGGCCCTGGCCGAAAAGTTCGGGCACCCCAATGAATCCGACGGACAAACAGTAAACGAGATGACCCTGCGAAGCGATCGGTCCTACTCGTGCGTTGCTGCAAATGGAACGCTTGAGACTGTCATCGACCTATCGAAGATGGAACGGCTTCGCGCGTTCGTCGACATCATTGGCCAGTTCAAGTTCCCGCCTGCCCTCATAGGCATGGCGCGAAGGCTGGGGATCCGAGATCAGATAGTGTCGTCCCTGGCTGACTTGGAGGCAGCACTCTTTCAGATCCATTGGCGAGCGATGCCGGTGCAGCTGGATGTTCCCGCCTCGTCCCAAATCTTCGGCCAACTCGTTGCCCGTGCTGGAATCGAGGGCATCGTTTTTCCGTCGGTCAGATCGGGCTCTGGCGGGACCGCCCTGGCTGTGTTTCCCCAGAACCTTCAGGGCGACTCTTTCATCGAGCTTGCTGATCATCCCGCGCCGAGCGCAACCGAGCACGTTCGTTTGGACGCCAAGACCTGGCGCGCTTTAGTGTGCTGAGAACACGGGGCCGATGCCCAGAGAATCGAGCGGCTACTCCGCTGGCGGCCGGCTTCATCGGGACCAGCAGTGAAGCGGTGACGACGGCATGGTCAGCCATCGGCCAGTTCTCGCCTGAGCGAGTTCATATCCACCGCGAAGGCATCCACGCCTTCGCGGGTCAGGGCCAGGATGAAATCCGTTCGGTCAAGGCCAGCCACCTGCGCTGCGCGCTCTTGCGAGATGAGGCGGCGCGAGTACCAGTGGACGGCGGCGGCCAGACGTAGCTCGCCGGCAATTTCGTCGGGCGACCGGCAGACCCCATCGGGTCGTTTGCCACGCCCGAAATTTTTGCCACGCTTTTGCCATGAAGTCCGACTTTGGGGCGGTTTTCTGCGGATAGACGCGGCTCGAAACGGACTGCTACGGGGTGTTTCTGGCGCCGAGAAAGATTGTAGGGACTGACACGGGGGCCTCACCACACTAGAATCACTGGGTGCCCAGCCCCATTGAAGCCATCCTGATAAGCAAAGATCGCATCGCGTCCGGTGTGTGCGATCTGCGCTTCACCATTAAGTCGCCAGCCTGGCTGGGGTTCCAGGCCGGGCAGTTCGTGACTTTGCACGTGCCAGGGGGAGAGGCGGGTGCCCACGTGCGGCGCAGCTACTCCATTGCGTCGCCGACGTTTCGCGGCGAACAGGTGCGCCTAATCGCCCGCCAGATCCCGGGCGGCCAAGCCAGCGAATACTTCACACGGCTGTCGCCGGGCGACCCGGTTTCCATGGCGGGTCCCTTCGGTGTCTTCACCCTGGGCGAGTCGCATCCCGGAGACCTAGTGTTTGGTACGACGGGAACCGGAATCGCCACCATCATGCCGATGATCGAGGAGCTGGCGCGCATGCCGGAGCGTGCACCGGGAAGGCGGCTCGTCTACTGGGGCTTGCGCCGTGCGGAGGATATCTTCGCGCGTGATGAGATCGAGGACTTGTGCCGGCGCGCCGGTGCCGAGCTGTGCATTCACTTGAGCTCGGCAGGGCCAGGATGGGAAGGACGTCAAGGACGTATCAATGGCAGCGTCCTGGCGCTGGTGCTAGGGCTCTGCGCACCGGTATTCTATCTGGTGGGCAACGGGGCCATGGTCGCGGAGATGCGATCGTCGCTGGTCGAGTACGGCGTGGACCGCAAACGTCAGATACGCACCGAAGCTTTCTTCAGCTAGCGGCGCGTGCGCGGCTACAACGCCGCGGCGGCCGAGCCCGCAGGGTCGGTTGCCCACGTTCCTTCACGCTCGGGCCTCCCTCAAGTGGTACCATGCGTGCTCGGGGCGCGCGGCTGCGCGTCCGATGTCTTCGAGAGTTGCCATGAAGGAGCAAGCGTTGCGACGGTTCGCGGTCAAGCTGACCGAGCGGCCGTTCGCCGCGCTGGTCCGCCTGCTGTCGGACTACCTCACATACGTCGGCATGGTCGTCTTCTGGCTCTTCCTCGTGATCAGCAAGCGGCCGCTCGCGTGGCTCGAACGGCGATTGCGCCGGCCCATACGCGATCGCATCATCGACTGGGCTGCGCGCCTGTCGCGGGGTTGATCATGGATCCGTTCAGCTTCCTCGCCTGGCGCTTCTGGTACTTCTTCCGCAATCCGGTGCGGCGGTCGCCATCCGGCCGGAACGTGGTCTCACCGGCCGATGGCCGCGTGCTGTACGTGCGCCAGGTGCAGGCAGGCACGCTGCCCAATCCGGTGAAGGCGGGGGTCGCGGTCCCACTCGACGACTGGCTCGGCACGCCGCCCTACGCCGACGGCGGAACCTTGATCGGAATCTACATGACTCCGCTTTCCGTGCATTACAACCGCGCGCCCATCGCGGGCCGGATCTCCGTGGTGGCCGCCCGTCCGGCCTGCGGTGAAAACCGTTCCATGGTGCGAGCCTTCATGCGCCTGGCCTGGGACATGCCGCCATTCGAGCAAGAGAGCCGCCACATCCTGGACAACGCGCGCAACACCATCGTCATCTGCGGCGATTTTCCCGTGGTCGTGATTCAGATGGCCGACCGCTTCGTGAGCGAGGTGGATTGCTTCGTGAGTCCCGGCCAGCAGGTGCAAAAGGGCGACAAGATCGGCTTCATTCGCATGGGCTCCCAGTGCGATCTCTTCATTCCAGGCGTCGCCGAGCCGAGCGTCCGATGCCAGCCCGGTGACCGCGTGCGGGCCGGGGAGAGCATCCTGGCCAGTTATTGAATAACGGACTTGAACTCAGGCTTGCACGGATCCCACAAGGAATTCGTGCACCATGGCGAGATCATCCAGCGACAGCCGTTGTTCGAGATCGGGATCGCGGCTGATGCGGGCAGTGTATTCGCCCGGCAGCGGGCGATGAACGAAGATGCCGCGCGAACAAATGCGCGCAGCGGGTCGCGCCGTCCGCATGATCTGGTCCATGAGCGCGCCGAAATCGGTCTCGCTCAGGTACGACGACACGTCCGCGATCGAGTAGGCGTCGAAGTTGCCGTCCCCGACCGTGGCCAGGGCCGCGGTGATGGGAGCGGTGACGGGGGTGATTCGGGTCGTCGCGAGCGCCTGCCGGATCCGCTCGTAGGGCCTCGGCTGCAGGTAGATCGGCATGGCGGGCTCGTAGATGTAGCGAGCGAAGAAAACCAACTGCAAGAGGTGACTGTCGCGCGCGACGTGGTTGCAGAGGTAACGGTGGATGCA